>FWPU01000912.1_pt1 | contig 92902 bp, 98 predicted proteins | sample 2228361 | NCBI WGS metagenome assembly FWPU01 (sample SAMEA103939777, study PRJEB20133) | metagenome
TCAGCAAGCTGTTTCCAAATCGCAACCGCTCGGTCCGGATACGTTCCCTCTACCGCGTCGGCAACGCGATCCTCAGCGAATCCACCGAAGTGCCAGCCTCGCAATCTCGGTCCGAACCATGCACCCATGCGATGAGCCCTACCGACGCCGTCTGAGCGCGATCCTGGACCAGGCGGCTGCGCTGGTAGCGCTGGCCGCGAGAGACGAGAGCCGCGCCGGCCCATTGCTGAAGCCCGTCCCACGTGAGGTCTTTGAAAGGATCTGTCTGTGAATGAGTCCGGGCCATAGTCTTTCCACTGATTTGTTCCCGCTCAACCTGTGCGCGGATGTTACCCAATTCAGCTACCGATTCCAAGAATCATCTGGACCCGCGGATAACCGAAGGGAGAAGAAACGGAATCGCGGTCCTCACCTGCCGTTCGGAAAACAATGGAGGGAAAGCTTGCGTCAGTCATCGTGAGCGAGTGTGGCTGCGCAACCTCTTTCGGTAGGATTCGAGAAATTCACTGGGAGTGTAGACCCGCAGGTCTTGCCGTGCTCCGGACGGATAGTGTTTGACGTTTCCCGTGATCAGGCATTGCGCACGGGCAGCCTGTGCGACTTCGAGGAAGGGTTCATCCCCCTGGTCCGGCAAATGCACGGGAAGCGGATCACCTGCCGCAACCAGCCCTGTCGCACGTATCTGGTCCAGAAATGCTTCGACATGTTCCTGGTTGAAGGAAAACTTCGGCCGCCAGAACCTCCGCGTACTCAGCTATTATTGGAGCATCAGACGCAACGGACAGACTCCCTGGGGCGATCATCCGAACGATTTCGCCGGGAGGACCAAAGGCAGACAGAAGACCAGCAACGAGAACGTTCGTGTCGACAACGACGATCACCGCCGCCTGGCTTTCCGAGTCGCCGCAATTGCAGCATGGATTTCGTCCCGGGGACAACTTGTCGGTTCCTGTGGTGACGGATCGAGATTGTATCGCGTCAACCGCGGCAACGGCTCGCGCTCGCCGAAGTGCGATCAGCATGCTTTCTAGCGTATCCTCGGACACAGTTGAAAGGATCGCGATGGGTTTCCCGTTCAAGGTGAGAATGAGGTCCTTATCGCGCGACAGCTTCGACCACACTTCGCTCGGTCGCCCTCGCAGTTCTCGCACGGTGATGAACCTCATGGTCTGACCTCCATGCTGGGTAACATTGTGGTATATAACTAAGGCTCAATCGTCATCATTTCGAACTCATCATCTCGCACTCATTCTGCGATCCTTTCAAAAGAAACCCACACCCACGATCTAACCCTGATCCGAAATTCTTTCCGACCTTGAGCCCTCTCTGCTCCTCGCCCCCATTGGGGGAGAGGCTACGGTGAGGGGGTTCTTCTCGGACACCACCCTCACCTGTCTCCTCTCCCTCCCGCGGGAGGGAGAGGATCCCTTCGGGAAGCGGAGAAAGGTGTTTTTGCCGAGACAAATAATTTCGGATCAGGGCTAACTGTGACCGCTTCCTTGGTGTGGCTCATCGCGGACAGCATGGTCGCCATTGGTTCTGGCAAGCCGTTGATAGATGGCACCAGCCTGTCTTTTACAACAGTGTCTGAAGGTAAAAGACACGTCATATGCCAAGCCGTCGCGTGGTCCGCTTTTTGTTGTTCAAACATATTTTGGCTCTTCAGGAAATCGTGTGGGTAACTGACCCCTCTTGCGCTATGCTCGGGGCCCCGAAAGGAGGCGCCGAGCCATGCGCGACTTTGAACTGTATCAAGCCGTCTTGGGGCTGCAGGCACCCTGGAGCGTCATCAACGTGGAGCTGAATGTGTAGGGGCACCAGGTGATGGTCACCGTGGATGCGGGCCCGGGCCCCTCCCCCTGCCCCGAGTGTCACGAGCGCGTCCCGGGCCACGATCGGAGGCGCCGACGGTGGCGGCATCTGGATACCTGCCAGTTCACGACATGGATCCAGGCGGACCTCCCCCGCGTCAGCTGTCCGACCCAGGGGGTCAAACAGATCGCGGTCCCCTGGGCCGACCCGGGCAGTCAGTTCACCGCCTGGTTCGAGCACCTGGCCATTGATGTGCTTCGGGAGTGTTCGGTGAAGGGGCCGCGGGACCGCTGCGCATCACGTGGGATGAGGCCTGGGGGATCAAGGCACAGGCGGTCGCCCGGGGGCTGAGCCGCCGGACCCAGGACATCATGCCGCACCTGGGCGTTGATGAGAAAGCCATCGCCAAGCGGCACCGCTACCTCACGGTCGTCGCCGACCTGGATCGCAGTCGCGTCCTCTACCTGGCCGAGGATCGCAAACAAGAGAGTCTGGACGGGTTCTGGGCGACGCTGACGCCCGCTCAGCGCGAGGGAATTGAGGCGATCGCCATGGATATGTGGGAGCCCTACGTGCGCTCCACGCGGGAACATGTGGACGCCGCCGCGACCAAGATCGTCTTCGACAAGTTCCATATCGCCAAGCATCTCCACGACGCGGTCGACCACGTCCGCCGCGCCGAGCACCGAGCGCTGAAGCAGGCGGATGACACTCGTCTCACGGGCACGAAATATCTCTGGCTCATGCGCCCCACGGAGATGACCCCCGAGCAGCGGGCCACGTTCCGCATGTTGCAACGCATGGACCTCAAGGTGGCCCGGGCCTGGACCCTCAAGGAGCGCTTCCGCCAGTTCTGGGACGACACGTAGCGTGGCGCGGCCCAGAAGTTTTTCGCCCGCTGGTTCTGGCACGCGACGCATAGCCGGTTGGCCCCGATGGCCGAGGTGGCGAAGCTGATCCAGCGCCACCTCCCCAACGTCCTCACCAATCTGCAGCATGGCATCACGAAGGCGGGCTTGGAAGCCGTCAATGCGACGATCCAATGGGTCAAGAAAACCGCTCGGGGCTTCCGGAATGTGGAGCATTTTAAGACCGCCATCTGCCATCTATTTCCATTGTGGAGGCTTGGCTCTCTATCCAACCCGCACGAAAGCCTGAAGAGCCGGAATGGCTCTTCCGGATCTTGTGTGGGTAGAGCACTCCGGGACATCCCTCTCCCCTCAAGGGAGAAAGAAAAAGAACAGGCCCACACGATTTCCTGAAGAGCCATCCAAGAAATGTGTGAAAGTCCGGATCTGTGCTTGCCGGGCATGGGTGAGCTCCGGCGTCGCGGCGCCACGGGCGAGCGCTTCGTTCGTGAGGCGGCGGAGGCGCATGAAGTGCGGTCATCCACACGCCTGACACGAAGAGGATGACGGCGCCGGGAACGACGACTCCGTCATAGAACACCGCGATGTTGCGAACGGCTTCGGCGAAGAGAGCAAGATTGCGTACTTTGCGCGAGCGTAGATCCGACAGCCACACGCCGATCAGGCCCGCTCCCATGGGCATCACGCCGACCGGATGGACGAAGCGGAGCAACGAATAGGTCATGGGCCAAGTATGCACTTGTTCAACGGATAGGAAAAGCGTAAGAAAGGGCTATCAGGCGAGCGGTCTCTATGGCCTACCTTCGCTATTCACGAGACTGCGATTGGCATGTCTTCGAGGACACCAAACAAGGCGAGGCTGAGCGTCGTCTTGCCGTGCACCACAAAGATCACCAGGCTGAGGGCGCGTCGTATACCGTGAGCATGATTCAGAGGATGTTGGAGTCGGAAGATTACTCCGGCATCCCCGGGTACCATCCGCGCTATCGACGACTGCTCCGCGACGCGTTCGAGGCGTGGCTGAGTGAGCAATCCAGCCCGGAAATTTAGTGTCGGCGCTCTATCGGCCATTAGCCCTGATCCGAACATATTTGTCTCGGGAAAAACGCCTTTCTCCGCTTCCCGACAGGATCCTCTCCCTCCCGCAGGAAGGAGAGGAGACGGGTGAGGGGGGTGTCCGAGAAGAACCCCCTCACCGCAGCCTCTCCCCCAAGGGGGGCGAGGCGAATAGAGGGCTCACGGTCGGAAAGACTTTCGGATCAGGGCTAGCTCCGACCCCTGACGGAGGGATTACGACGACTGGCCCGGCTCAATGATCCGGAACCTGACTTCGTCGACATGCGCATAGGCGGACGTCCGTTCGCCCTCGAACAGCCCGCAGCGGTAGAGACCCGGCGTCCATCCGGCTTCAGGACGGGACAATAGGAAGTAGCCGGACTGATCGTTCGTAGACATGATGACCCGGTCCTGCGCTAAGGCGCGCTGCTGTCCGGCTATCTCCGATGTTTCCAAAAAGCATTGCGCCGTGAGCGGCACTGCATCATAAGAGGCCGACACCAGTCCAAACACCAAGTAGATCTCTTGTTGCGCGGTGGGAAAGCTATCCGACGGGTCAATCGGAATAAATTCGTGCGCACCGGTGGGAGAATCATCCCGCATCACCTTGCTCGCCGGGATGACAAATCGAAACCAACTGAAATCGGCGTCTCTGCCCATGAGCGATGCCCGCGTGTCCAACGGCTTCTGCGGCTGAAGCGGCTCGGCAGCTATTTTTGCGTACAGGTCTTCCTCCGAAGCACCCGCCGAACCGGATGGTTCTCCGGATGGAGGACGGTCCGCTTCGGGAACATGGGGGCGAACCTTCTCGATCCATCGGGCCAGTTTCTTTTTGTCCAACACGCGCGTTCCGGGCGGTATCGCGACGTTTTTAGTGCTTTCCTCAAATTCGACGGCCGCCTCATAGAGGATTTGAAAATGGACCAACGCTTCCGACCATCGACCCAACTCCACGAGGCATTGGCCCATGCGAAACACCGCATCCGCATATTCTTCGTCGCTTGGATCGAGGCTGGACATCGTTCGGAATATGGTCAGCGCTTCCTCGCACCGGCCGAGTTCCATCAAGATCAACCCCAACTGATGAGCGGCTGTGGAATCATTGGGGTTGAGGTCCAGGACTCTCCGATAAATCGGCTCGGCCTCCCGATAACGGCCCGCGGCGAACAGCCTCCATGCGTCCGCGCGAATGGCAGCCCATTCCTGGCGCTGCGCCCCCGTCCCTTCCGGAGTCAGAACAATGTTCGAGCGCCGGCCTCGTTCGGAGGTAGGGCCATAGATCACGGACAGCAGATTTTTGGCGGGGATCTCCAGCGGAGAACCGGACGGCATCTTCTGCAAGACCTGTTGAACTTCGCGATACGCGCCCGGATAGTCCAGGACATCGAAGCGCGCCCGAGCCAGCGCCAACCGCCAACCGAGCAAATCCGGAACGAGTTCCACGGCCTTCTTATAAGCCTCCAGCGATTCCTCAAGGCGATCGAATTTTCGGAGTTCTTGCGCCAACCGCAAATGAACAAGCGGGTTCCGGCCGTCGACTTGCGCAATGCGCCGTAATTCCGCGATCGCCTCCTCCGCTTGTCCGGAGCGAACCAACACTGCCCACTTTGCCCATCGGACGTCCAACGCCGTTGGTGTCCTTGTGAGAACCGCATCGTAGGCCTCAACCGCTTCCTGCAGACGACGGGATGTGGCGAGCACATCTCCGCGTAATTTGCGCAGGGTGAGCGAGTCGGGATTGTCATGAATCCCTTGGGCCAGGATATCCAGCGCAAGGTCGACAGCACCGCTCTCCCACACCCCTTTGGCGCGTTCGGCCGCTTCCTCCTCCGACAGGAATTGTAGACCACCGCCAAACGCTCCGGAGCTCATCGGCAACGTCAACACGAGTAGCACGCCAAGGCGCATCGCAACGACACGACAGCTCGGCCAACCCACCAGTTCGCACATGCGCAGCCGGGAATATCGCCTCATGAGCAGACTCGACCTTCTTTGGGTCAGGTGCATTCTATCAGGACGCCACGTACCGATGAAACCGACCACCGCGCGTGTTGCTCGATACCAGGCCGCCTCTTTCAGTTCGAAGGTCTCCGTTCAGAAGGAGACGAGCAAGGCCGGAACGACCCACGGCCCGTCCGGTTAGAGCCGGAGCAGGAGAGAAGGATTCGCGCCGCGCGGCGGCGCTCTTCATGTATTCGCGATTCGGCGTGACGAAGTCGCTGCGACATCTCGCCAACGAGTGCCGGATCGCGTTTGGGACCGACAGCATCCGCGAGGTCGACCGGTTGGCGGCAATCGCCGTCCGGGCCGGCGCACGGAATGTCGAAGGACCGGCGTACGAAGCCCCTCTCTACTCTGCCGTCTTCTTCGAGGACCCGAGCGGCAATCGTCTTGAGATTTGTTACCGGCAAAGGGGTTAGAGGTCCTCGGAATCATTGTCGATCGTCCGCAGGCGGGGTGCTTGTCTGATCAAGGATGGGGAGCGATGAGCCGAGCGTTTCAGCGATCCGGTGCCGTCATCAGCCTCCTGTCTCTGCTCGGCTCAATGGAGGCGGAACTCCTGACCATCGGGCAACTCACCAAATACGGCGCGTCGTATCATCTCCATTCCGTCTCGATCGTCGGGACCGTGCGCGGGATGCAGGTCCTGCCTCCGTTGCCGGCGTTTGGGTTGGATCGGTGCAGCCCTTTGACGGTGTCGCCTATTTTGAGCTGACCGACGATATCGGTTCCCTTCCGGTCGAAACGCTTGGGAGTGGTCACCCTGCGGCTGCTACCGAACTCCCCCATGATGGCGAGGTCATCGAGCTGACGGTACAGATTCAGGTCTTTGTTCCTGCCGGGCAACCCGGGCAGGTCATCAAAACCGTCACGCAAAAGATCGTGCTTCTCAAGCCGGCCTCTAGCGAATCGTCCGCGCGTTAGAACCGGTCACCGTCCTTCAATCCGGTTGAGGCGGGCATTCCGATCGTCGATCTGCGCCGAGAAGCCGGGGATCGACAAATTGCGGGTTAGGGCGACAAGGTGAAGTCCACCGTTTGATCGCCCGCGGTAATATTCACGGGCGATGATGTCTGAGTTGCGTAAACGGTCGTGGGGGTCTGCGCAGAGCTTTGAACGGTATACACTCCCGCAACCGCTGATTGCGCGGCAGCAGTGAGCGGAATGGGCAAAGAGATGCTGTACGGACCCAGCGATGGCGCACCAATGGGCAGTGTCAGCGCGTACGAGTAGTCGCCGACCGGGTTACCGGCCATGAGAGTGGCGACCTGCGCTTTCACCGTCACGGTCGGACCGGGATTCAGCGTTTGCTTCGCGGCTACCAGGACGGCGCCATCTTCGTCCGCCGGGTCCAACGTCACCGTGCCGGTGATGCTCTGCGAGTTGGAAGGGTCCAACGTGAACGGTACGACGTTGGTGCTGATTGTCGTGATGCTGGTGTTGCTCGCAACCGGGACTGAGGCGATGACCGCGGTCGCATGGTTGTCTACGATGATCACGACGTCGTAGTTTCCCGGCGCGAGGCGGGCGAGAACGAACTCGCCGGTTCGCGCGTTCGGCACGTCGCGCGAACGATTTCACCACCCGCCTGGGCCGACACCATCACATGGTGGGCATTGATCTGATTGGGGAACAGAGAGGTCGCGAGAAAGCCTTGGATCCCGTTGAGCACGAGGGCCATCACCTTGATGACGGGCTTGAGCGCGTAGGTGCCGTTACTGCGGGCGACGACGGATTTGCAGCCATCGAAGTCCAGCAGCAGATCGACGCGTTGTCCGGACGCCACGTCGAACTCGTGGATCAACTTCATTCCGCTTTGGATTCCACTGGGCGTTTCGAGGGGAATTTCGGTGGCGGGTTGGGTCGACAGGACAACCGAATTGGCCGGGGGCTGACCGGGACGATTCGGAACCAAGACCAGGCGCAATTGCGTGTAATGGCCTGCCGTCAACGGTGTCTCGCCAAGGCGATCCAGCGCGAGATGGGGCGGCGTCGGGTCGTTCAAGTCAAGCAGGTTGATTTTCCGCGGCGGGTCGAGAGTGATATCGCTCCACCCGGGATTCCCATCCGACGCAGAATCGCTCTGGTGCACCCGCACCTTGCTGACAGTCACATTCACTGCATCAAACCCACATGCGGGGCTGTCGGTCGGCGAAACAGCCAAAGTGCCAGTGCCGCTCCCGCCGCTGCCGCATCCGGCTGCAAGAAGGACGAGCAGTACTGTCATCACCGTTCTCAGTGAACTGTACCGGTTCCGGAATGTATTCACGGTTGTTCCCCGTGCTGCCTAAGCCGCGTCGTGAGAGGACGTATCGATGACGCTTGGTAGCGGAGCAAATAGCATGCAAATCGGTCGCGCTCTGTCAGGGAGTCCCCGACGCTTTTGGGACAGGCCTAGCGCCATGCGATGTGCGTAGCAAGATCTTTACAAACAAGGGCATACCAACTCGAATTGAACAATGAGATTGGAGTGGTTGAACCCTTTCGGTAAACCTCGCTCACCATTCAAATATCGGCCAACTGGAGCAGAAGTATGCAAATCCCTGCACCCTCGCTGTCCAGAACCTACCTTGAAGTTCCCCGCTGTGGCGGTTGGATGAGCGGCTTAGAGCTCACCCACCCGGGTCCTCAGGAAACCGGAGTGTCTTGAAATTCGGGTCCGCATCGATGGGACGGTCGACAATCGGCGGGCATTGGAGCAAAGGCTTGAGGTCTCGCAACAGTTCGTTCCTTTTTCTTTTTGCGATGTCGCAGGCCAGCCCCTGGCAGGACTTTTCGAACTCTTCTGCGGCTCGGACAGCGGCTGCGGCGTCCCGGCCGGATTCCAGATCGAGCCAGGCCTTGTGTTGCTGAATCGCCTGATCCAAGTCTGCCAGATGCTTGTCCAAGCCGCGGAATTGGTTTTCTTTCCTACAGCGACTGCGCCCGCCGGAATCGGGCGAAAAATCACACTGCCGGTCGCGTATTCTGGATTCTTCGCTGATTAAGCGTTGGGCCTCCTGCGAACATCGGAAATACTCGTCCGTGTACTGAGCCCTGCGCGCTTCTACGAACTCATCGAGCCGGTCAGGTTGGAAGTAAGATCGGAACCAGGTCTCGAACAATAGGGATTCCTCGGCGAAGGCTGGCACGCTCGCGCTCAGCGCCAGGAGAAGCACCCCCGTGGAGAGAGCTCGTTTCATCAGGTATCAGGTCTGGAATGCCCGACTATCGCAAGATCATCCACCTCAGAGAAGACCGAAATCAAGGGGCCTCGGCAATCGAGAGAGCGAGGCAACATCAGAGTCGAAATAGGCACATGGGCGCATCACTTCGTACTGGAGACCCGCCCCTGCCGACATATCGGCATCCGCCGAGATACCGGCAAAACCCTCTTCGTCACTCTCCGATCGTCTTCACCGGTCCTCAACCTACCACGATCAATTCTCTCAAACTTTTCATTGGCTTGTACGTTCGAGTCAATGGCCGCGATTCTCTGGAACAGCGATTGCTGAAGACTATTGCGAAGGCACAAGACGAAAGGGAGGACGCCATGGACCGGACGCTCGAGTTCATCGATTCGACGGTCTCGGTCGCATTAGCCTCCACGGTCATTGCGATCGCGGTTTGGATGCTGTGCGGACCGCCGAGCTTCGGAGCGAGCCCGGCCGGCGGCACGGTGAACGATTCGTCGGACATTCAGATCGCCATGCGCTGGGTTCAGCCGATAGTGGGACAAGCCATTGTCGAAGATACCTTGCTCACGCAGCGATACGGGCGGCGTTTCGCCAGCGCGACGTTCTCGACGAACCTGAGATCGCGGGGCGCCCATCGGGCCGACCTCGGCGCGAGGCTGGCTTCCCAGTGGGTCATGGGTCGGGTGATCGTCGCGTTGACGAGGCAAGAGCTTCGCGACGACACGCCGGCGGAGGTTCAGTTTCAGGAGAAGGTCAATCGTCGAATCATCGCCATCGCCAGAGCGGTGGGCGCGAACCTGGACCACGACGCGACACCCGGCTCTCAGGTCGTTCTCGGCAGCTCGGTGTGATCCTTCCCGGCTGCAGCCGAGCGATCCGGCGATCACTCGATTCCATCTCGGATTTTGAATCGGAAGGGAACGGATACTATGTCATGGCTGGTTGTGTTTCTATCGTACCTACTGCCCGTTGTCCTGCTGCCACTGCTGTTGGCTGCTGAAGGAATCCAACGGTCGGCGAGGCTGCGGGCGGCCCCGGTTCGGCATCTGACCTCTGGACGGGAGAACACGGGATGCTGAAAGTCTCTATCCATCGGGATGCGACAAGGACGACCCTGGAGCTGGCCGGCCGGCTGGCGGGGCCGTGGGTAGAGGAGCTGAGACGGTGCTGGGCCCAGATCGAGCCCTCGCGCGCAGGCCAGGTCTCGGTCGATCTCCAGGACGTCACCTTCATCGATGAAGACGGCAAGGCGCTGCTTCTCGACCTTTGGCGGAAGGGCGCCGTGTTGCAGGCGGCCGGTTGTCTGACCCGGTGCATCGTGGAGGAGATCACGCGAGGGGGACGGACCGGCTGTTCGATGCAAGGTCCCGAACAGAATACGTGAGAGCAGGAGGCATCCATGTCGTGGTCGGTCCTCTCTATGACGGTCATCTTTCCCCTGCTCCTGGTCGCGCTGCTGGCGATCGACCTTGTTGGGCCGGCACGGAACTCGGTACAATCACCGGACTCGCGAACAACCCGTTTGCCTCGTCGCCTGACACAGCGGGGCAACCAGAGGACAGTGCGATGACGTTTCGCACCGGATCGCTGAGACTGGCCGCTCTCGTTCTGGCGGGAATGGCCGCCGCGGGCTTGCACGGCTGCAAGGAAGACGCCGCCTCGACGCCGCCTCGTCCGATTCCCGAGGTCCAGGTCATCACGGTCACCGCTCAACCCGTGCCGGACGAACCGGAGTTCATCGGCCAGGCCGAATCCTCCCGGCCCGTCGAAATCCGCTCGCAAGTCACCGGCATTCTGAAAGAGCGGTTCTTTCAGGAAGGCCGCGACGTCAAGAAAGGCGATCGTCTCTATCAGATCGATCCCGTTCCGTTCAAGGCGGCGGTGCTCAGCGCCAAGGCGAAGGTCGCGCAAGCCGAAGCGCGGCTGGTGCAGGCCGAGCAGAACCTGGCCCGGGTCAAGCCGCTGTTGGCGGAACAGGCCGTGAGCCAGAAAGACGTCGATGACGCGGTGGCCGAAGAGCTGGCGGCGAAGGCGGCGCTCGAAGCGGCCAGGGGCGATTTGGTGAAGGCGAAGTTCGATCTCGACAATACACTCATTGTTGCGCCGATCGACGGGCTGATCGAGCGGACCAGGGTCTATGAAGGACGATTGATTTCCGCCCAGACCGACCTCCTCACGATCATCCATCAGGTGGACCCCATGTATGTGATCGTCAATGCGCCGGAAAGCTTTTTGCTGAAGCGGCGCCGCGACATCGAGGCGAAACGGATCAAAGACCCGGGGCTGCGCGAGCTGCGCGCCACGCTCATCTTCCTCGACGGGTCCGTCTATGCGCATGAGGGCGCTCTGGACCTGCTGGACCCGGCCCTCAGAACCGAAACCGGGTCCCGGCCGGTCCGCGTCGTCTTCCCGAATCCCGACCGGGTGCTGCTGCCCGGGCAGTTCGTCACGGTCCGTTTTCTGGGCGCCGTGAAGACCGACGCGGTCCTGATCCCGCAGCGCGCGGTTCAGCAAGGGCCGACCGGATCGGTGGTATTCGTCGTCGGCGAGGGGAACATCGCCCAGCCCCGCGAAGTCAGGGCCGCGAGTTGGCAGGGCAACCAGTGGCTGATCGAGGAGGGTCTGAAGCCCGGCGAGCGGATCATCGTGGACGGGATCCAACGGGTTACACCCGGCGAGCCGGTCCGGCCGGTCCCGGTAAGCGAAAACGGCGAGACCCCGCCCGCTCCGGGCGGAGCGCCGGGGAAGTCCGAGAACGGCAAGGAGCGGGCCACGTGAGCGTGAACTTCTTCATCGAGCGACCGATCTTCTCGGCCGTCCTCTCCATGATCATCGTGGTCGTGGGCTTGGTGGCGATGCTCACCCTTCCCATCGCCCAGTTCCCCGACATCGCCCCTCCAGTCGTCCAGATCGACGCCGACTATCCCGGCGCGAGCGCGGAGGTCGCGGCGGAGTCCGTCGCGCGCCCGATCGAGCTGCAGCTTCCGGGAATCGACAACCTGCTCTATTACGACTCCACGAGCACGAACGACGGTCACGTGACCATCAAGCTGTCGTTCGAGATCGGGACGGACGTGGACATCGCGCAGGTTCAGACGCAGAACCGCGTCAAGCTCGCCGAGCCGCAGATTCCGACGGAGGTCATGCGTCGGGGCATCTCGATCAAGAAGACCTCGCCCGACCTGCTGCAGGTCGTCACGATCGAGTCCGAGGACCCGCGCTACGATCAGTTCTTCCTGTCGAACTTCGCGATCCTGCGCGTCCTCGACGACATCAAGCGGCTCAAGGGGGTGGGCGACGCCTTCGTTTTCGGCGGGCAGGACTACAGCATGCGGATCATCATGGATCCGATCCGCATGGCGCAACTCAGCCTCACGCCGACCGACGTGATCAATACGATCCGGGAACAGAACCGGGACTTCCCGGCCGGCATGGTCGGCCGCGAGCCCGCTCCCCCCGGAACCCAGTTGACGATTCCGGTAATCACCCGAGGCCGTCTCACGGAGGCGTCGGAATTCGAGGAGTTGATCGTCCGCGCCCTGCCCGACGGCTCCATGGTCCGGCTCAAAGACATCGCGCGGGTGGAGCTGGGTCCCCAATCCTACGACCTCGAGGGCCGGTTCAAGGGCCGGCCGACCACCTTTCTGATCACCTTCCTGGCGCCCGGGGCGAACGCGCTCGAAACGGCCCACCGCATCCGCGCCAAAATGGCGGAGCTGAGCAAGATCTTCCCGGCCGGCGTGCACTACGATATTCCCTATGACACGACCCGCTTCATCGACGTCTCGATCAAGGAGGTCGTCAAGACGCTGTTCGAAGCGCTGGTGCTGGTCATCCTGGTCGTGTACCTCTTCCTGCAGTCCTGGCGGGCCACGATCATCCCGGCCGTCGCGGTTCCGGTGTCCCTCATCGGCGCCTTCGCCGGCATGGCGGCGCTCGGCTTTTCGATCAACACGGTGACGCTGTTCGGTCTGGTGCTCGCGATCGGCATCGTCGTGGACGACGCGATCGTGGTGGTGGAAAACGTCGCGCGGCACATGCGCGAGGAGTGCTGCTCCTCCAAAGAAGCGGCGAAACGGGCCATGGCCGAAGTGACGGCACCGGTCATCGCAATCGTGTTGGTCCTTTGCGCAGTCTTCGTCCCGGTCGGCTTCCTCGGAGGCATCACCGGGCAGCTCTACCAGCAGTTTGCCATCACGATCGCGATCTCGGTCGTCATCTCCGGCCTCGTCGCATTGACGCTGAGTCCCGCGCTCGCCGCCGTGTTGTTCACGCCCGGCACGGTGGAGTCTCCGAACCGCTTCTTCGCCGCATTCAATCGCCTTTTCGATTGGACGCGCGACCGGTACCTGGGAGGCGTCGGACGGGTGCTGGGACGTATGGGGCTGGCCTTCGCCGTGTTCGGGGTGCTCGTCGTGGTGTCACTCGGCCTGATCCGGACGCTGCCGCAAGGCTTCCTGCCTGAAGAGGATCAGGGATATTTCATTACGATCGTCCAGCTTCCGGACGGCGCGTCCAAACAGCGCACCCGCGAGGTGGTCGGCAAGCTCGAACGCTTTTATCTCTCGATTCCCGCGATCCACAGCACCGACGCCCTGATCGGCCAGAACTTCGTGTTCGGGACGCGCGGCGGCAACGCGGCGACGATCTTCACCCCGCTGAACCATTGGGATACGCGTCCGGGGCCCGACGGGCACGTCAAGACGCTGATCGGGCGCGCTTTCGGCGAATTCGCGAAGATCCCCGAGGCGTTGATCCTGGCGTTCAACGCCCCGTCGATCCGCGGCCTCGGCGCGACCGGCGGGTTCTCGGCCCAAATTCAGGACCCGGCCGGCGGGGATTTCAATAAATTCGCCGCGGTCGCGCAGCAGTTCATCGCGAAGGCCCGACAGGACCCGGCGATCGGCCCCATCGGGACGAGCTTCCGCGTCGGTTCGCCGCGGCTCTACGCCGAGATCAATCGGGAGCGGGCCAAGGCCCTCGGGGTGCCGATCTCGGAGGTCTTCGATACCCTGCAGGCTTTCTGGGGGAACTTTTATGTGAATGACTTCATCAAGTTCGGGCGCGTGTACCGAGTCTTTACCGACGCCGAACCGCAGTACCGCGCCAAGCCCGAGGATCTCTCCAAGATCTACGTGCGCGCCCAGGGGCCGCAGGGCGTCAACATGATTCCGCTCGACACCGTGGTCAGCACGCGATACCGAAGCGGGCCGGATCCCGTCACGCACTTCAACGGGTACAACACGGTGCTCGTGCTGGGCGCCGCGGCGCCGGGCTACAGCTCGGGACAAGCCCTGGCGGCTCTCGAGCGGGTCGGCCAGGAGGTGCTCGTGCCCCAGGGTTATGCGTTGGATTGGAGCGGGATTTCGTACCAGGAAGCCAAAGCGGGCAACCAGTCGGTCCTGGCGTTCGGCTTCGGCCTGCTCATGGTCTTCCTGGTGCTCGCCGCCCAGTTCGAAAGTTGGGCCGTGCCGTTTGCGGTGATCCTCGCCGTGCCGTTCGGAGTATTCGGCGCGCTCAGCGCGGTCTGGGTCCGTGGGATGACCAACGACATCTATGTCCAGATCGGCCTGGTGACCCTGATCGGCCTCGCCGCCAAGAACGCGATCCTGATCGTGGAGTTCGCCAACCACCGGTACCTGAACGGGCACCCGCTGACGCGCGCCGCCATGGAGGCGGCCCGTCTGCGGTTCCGGCCCATTGTCATGACTTCGATGGCGTTCATCGGCGGCGTGCTCCCGCTGGTCGTCGCGACGGGCGCAGGCGCGGCCAGTCGCCAGTCCATCGGCACCGGCGTACTCGGCGGGATGCTCGCGGCCACGTTCCTGGCGACCTTCTTCGTCCCGCTGTTCTACGTGGCGGTCAGAAGGATGATCCCCGGCCGGCCGGTCGAGCCGAGCGGTCCGAGGGAGCCGATCGAGTCGTTCGAGGAACCCGAGCCGGTCGGGGCGCAGGAAGAGGTCTGAGGATGCACCGGTTCAGTCTCTCTGTGCTGTCGCTCCTGCTCGCCGCCGGGTGCGCTATAGGACCGGACTATTCACGCCCGGCGCATTCCACTCCCGACTCGTTCCGCATGCAGGAGTCGGCGTCCCCCAATTCGATCGCCAATCTGCCGTGGTGGGAACTGCTCCGCGACGAGGAACTTCAACGTTTGATCCGCATCGCCTTGGACGAGAACAAGGATCTCCAGCGAGCCGTGGCCGCGGTCGACGAGTTTCGGGCCCGGGCGTTGATCGCGAAAACGGACTTTGCGCCTCAGATGACGGTGACGGGCAACGCTCCATCCTTCGGGCGGAAGGCCAACTTTCTCTTCCCCGGCTTTCCGAATCCGTTCAACTATTACCTGCAGGGGAACCTGGCGTGGGAGCTTGACCTGTGGGGACGGCTCCGTCGATCGAACGAGGCGGCTCAGGCCGACTTGTTGGCCCGCGAGGAAAACCGGCGGGCGGTGGTGTTGCAACTGGTGAGCGGCGTGGCGGAAGCCTATTTCGACCTGCTCCAGTTCGACATGCAGCTCGACATCGCCAGACGCACGCTCAAGTCCTGGGAGGAGTCGGTGCGGATCGCGCAAGCCCGTCTGCGGCAGGGGGTGATCTCCAAGCTGGACGCGGATCAATTCGAAGCCGAACGCGCGAACGCGGCCGCACGCGCCGCCGAACTGGAACGGCAGGTGGTTCAAAAGGAAAATCAGCTCAGCGTGTTGCTGGGTCGCCATCCGTTTCAGATTCCGCGCGGGCGCTCGTTGACCGAGCAGGTGATGCCGCCCGACGTCCCGCCCGGCCTGCCGTCGGAATTGCTCCGGCGACGCCCGGATATCGTCCAGGCGGAGCAGGATCTGGCGGCGGCGACCGCTCGCATCGGGATGGCCAAGGCGGACCGGTTTCCCAAGATCAGCATCACCGGCATTCTCGGGGTCGCCAGTCCCCAGTTGTCCAGGCTGGTGGCGAACGAGACGGCATTCGGCGTCGTCGGCCCCGGCGTCGCCGCTCCTTTGCTCAATGCGCAGATTCTGGGATTCCAACAGGAGGCGGCCGAAGCCCAAGCCCGCCAGGCGTTAGCGCAATACGAGCAGGCGATCCTGGTGGCCTTCAAGGAGGTGGAAGACGCGCTGGTGGCGGTCCGTACGGCCCGCGAGCAACGGGAGGCCCAGGCCCAGCAGGTGGAAGCGTTACGGTCGGCGCTGCGGCTGGCGAACCTTCGCTATAAGGGCGGGCTCGCGAACTATCTCGACGTGCTGATCGCCCAGCGGAATCTCTTTGAAGCCGAACTGGCGCTCACGGGAACCCATCGATTGCATCTCGTCTCGATCGTCCAGCTCTACAAAGCGCTGGGCGGAGGTTGGTCGCCGAAGGGCATGCCCGACGCGAGCCGGGCGCCGTCCTGAACTTGCCTTGACATTGCCCTATCCGCTCAGTACGATAAATTCCACTTGCCGGAGACGCACGTTGTTCCTGCGTATGGCACAGCGTTTCACTCGCCTGGCTCTCCTGCTCTTCTCTTTTTTCGCTCTCTCTGCGCCGATCCCTGCGACCGCCGCCCCCTATTTCGAAGACGGCTTCCTCGGACTGACGCAAACCGAGCTGCGTGAAAAACTCGGCCCTCCGCAGGCCGTGCGGGACCGCAAAGCGGCCCTGCGCGTCTTCAACTACTACTCGTTGGCGGACTGGGACAAATACTTCAAGGGACTGGTGTCGCCACAGAACGGCGAGGATGTGTACACCTACAAGCGCGACGGCGTGAACGTCCGCTACTCGTTCAGCTATATCCAGGACCCCAGGGACCAGAACGACTTCCCGACCCTCTACGTGCGTCTGGTCGACGTGGAATTCTCGCCGCCGGTTCCCATCGCCAAGGTGCCTGAGTTGGTTCCCGAGTTCAAACCGTCCGAAGATCCGAACACGCCGGTCTTCCGCTCGAACATCTGGCTCCTGCTGTTCAAAGGCGAGCCTTCCCCGCAAGCCCGCTTCATCATCCGCGAGCAGGCCAAGGAGAGCATGGATTGGACCCTCGCCTTTCAGATGTTCTCGCTGCAGGGACTGCCGGATCCGCTGACGACGCAGGCGCTGGTGGATCGCATGGAAATCAGCGCGCAGAGCCTGCAACTGGTCCGACAGCGCCAGCGCCTGACGCACGAGCCGATCCTCAACCCCTTCTCCAAGGAATTCGCGCAGCAGGTTCCTCCGCCGAAACCTGCCAAAAAGATCCCTGTCCCGAAGTACGCCGACTGACCATCCCTGCGTACGTTTGCAGGACCGGAAGTCGACGGCCTATCACTCGTCCGCGAAGCGGATATCGCGCACATCGGCCAGAGACAGATAGGGCTCGCCCCATTGGTTGCGGCTCTCGAGGCTCCATTCTTCTTGCAGCGCGACCGGCTTCAGCCTGATTCCGTAGATGCCCCCGAAGACCAGATACGCGAACCCGGCGCCCGAATCCTCGACGAGCTGCGCGTAGGCGGGGCAGCAGGGCCGATCCGGGTCATCGGACCAACCGGTGACCCAACACCATTCCCCCCGGGACGTCCGTTCGTAGGTCTTGAGCTGGATCACTCGCCTGGCCGGTCCGGCTTCTTTGAAGCGGGCGAACACATTCGTCTCGCAATTCGGATTGCTCTCCACTTCTACGAACATCGCGGCGGCTCCCTTGACTCGCCCGAACGACGGTTGTTAGCATGGAATCTCGCCAATGAGTTCACAACCCTCCATCCCACAATCGACCGTCTACACCCGCGCGCCGGCGACGCCGGGTTCGGACCCCGTCGAGACAGCTTCCCCTGAGCGGGCGGAGGTCAAACCTTTCCTCTGCCGCAAACCGGTGCGCATCACGATCTACGCGTTTCTCGGGCTGTTCCTGACCGCACTGCTCGCTTCTCAGTTCGTGCCGCCGTTGCTGGACCCGACGTTCGAGAAGCACATCCAGAGTCACCGGGTGATGGTCGGGATGTCCCGCGAACAGGTCCTGCAGGCCTGGGGCTCGCCCAACACGATCAATGTCAGCTTCACCCAGGACGGCATCCGGCGAGAGGAGTGGATCTTTGAGGACTGGGAAAGCGCGGCCGTGGTGAAACACCGCTATCTCTATTTCGAGGAAGGCAAGCTGGTCGGCGGCTGGTACAAAGGCTCCGACCAGCGGATTCCCACCAAACCGCCCGCCGGACCTCCGCAGTTTCCGCAACGGCCGCTCTGACGCAGATACGGTTCACGCAGGCCGCGGCCCTTCCCCGCGATCCGGCAACGCCAATTTGCTCAACAACGTCTCCGCCCGCTGGGCCTCCGCTTCCTCTACCATGACCGAGCAGGTCAGGAACGGTACGCCGGGATACAGGCTGCTCACGTGTTCGTTATGCACCACGTAGGCGATCCCGTTTCCGTCCAACAGGCTCTTGATGAGGGCCAGCTCGCCGATGTCGGTCGGCTCCGCCAATTTGACCAGCGCCATGCCTATCCCTGACGAAAAGCTCGTCCACGCCTTGTGCGAGAAGTTTGCCCTTTCATCCCCTCCCCCTTCGCGAGAGAGGGTTGGGGTGAGGGGGATGCCATGGATTACGGTGTTGCATGTCCGGAATCCCGCTTGATCTGGCGATCGAGCTCGTCGAAGAACGCTCGAATGTTCCGCGCGTTCTGTCCAAAGTCTCCGCGCCCGATCCGCGATGCGGAGCGCACCGATACGACGGTCGCGCCGTCCCGCCCGACGACCCGAATCCGGACGTCGTCCACGAACCGAAACACCGGCGTCCTCGCTTCGGCCCTGATCTCGCCCGACTCCGGTTCATAGGAGATCAGCGTCCAGCGCGGCAGTCGGTCCACAGCACGCATCGCGGCATCGAAGACGCGCTTTCCGCCGGCCTCATACCGACGCGGCTGGAGGTCCGGGTATTCAGGCGTCCGGCCGGTCTCGACGACGTTGATCATCGGCCAGGTTCGGAACAAGGTGGCCAACACAAGGATCGCCAGACCGCCGACCGCCGCCATGGTCATGAGCTTGGACACCCCGCGTTCCGTCCGTTCCGCGCGACAATCTCGCTCGTATTTTAAAAGCCGGTCGTGACGGCTGCAACCGAACTCGTCCCAGTCGTTGCATTTTCCGCGGTTGGCCCATACACTGAGGCCGGAAAGCGAACGGAAAGCGCGAATGGAATCCGCTGCGGCCACGCGCTAGGGTGTTTCTGTGATCTGGACGCGGCGCTCTTTGCCCGGACCGCCCGAGATTGTCAGTACGCGCTTCCATTCGCGAACCTGATAGATGGCCCAGGCGTTGGGCCGGCCTTTGTAGAAGGCGTCTGGGTCTTCGCCGCTGGCGTTGAGATAGATCGGTTCGGTGAACCCTTCGTCCAGCACGTAGTCCAGCAGACATTCGCTCGTGAACCCCTTGCCGCGAAGCGAGACCTCAGCCAACAGGTTCAGGATGTCATCGGTTTTCTGAATCGTGATCGGTTCCATGCAGCGGCCTCCCTGCCGCGGCGGATTCTAACGGCGGGACCGGAGGAAGACAAGGAGTCGAGGACGCGTAGATGAGGGGACAGTGAAAAAAGCGCTCACGGTAACCCAATTCCGCGAGCAGTTGCTCGCCGTCATGGACCGCAAGCACCACTGGGCCTGGCCCTATTTCAGCGGAGGCGCTCTCACCAAGGAACAGCTCAAAATCCATTTCCAGCAGGAATATGCCGTGTACGTGCGGGATTTCCCGGTGTTCCTCGCCCGCATCCACGGCCAAAACCCGCCCTCCGATGTCCGGAGAATGTTGGCCGAGAACATTTACGAGGAAGACACCGGCGGGCTCTCGCTGGGCCGCTCACATCCGGAGTTGTTTCACGACATGATGCGGGGGCTGGGATACGAAGCCCGGGACTTCCAGTGCGTTAGGCTACTGCCTGCCGCCCGCACCTACCGGCGTTGGTTGGATCAGGTCTCGAAGAACCGCGATTGGGTCATCGGCGCGGCCGCGCTCACGATCTTCGTCGAAGGCAGCGTAAAGGACCGGCAGGAGATTTTGGAACCGTCCAAGCCCAAGAGCGCGGCCGAGATCGAGGAAATCATCCGGCAACATCCCCTGGTGAAATACCACGGCCTGTCTCCCGAGCAGATGAACCTCATCCGGGCTCATCAAATGGTTGAAGCCGGCCACCGCCATGACGCCTACGCGATGGTTCTCGCCCATGCCACGGAACGGAAACGGCAGAACGCCGTGCTCGCCTGCTTAAAACAATCCCTCAGGCTTTGGCTACGCTACCGGGACGCTGTCGCGCGCGCCTGCGGGCTCAAGAAAATCTGATGGCGTTCAGACTGTTCACAATCGCTTTTTTCCTTGCCTGCCTGTTCTTAGCCATCAGCGATCAGCCATCAGCGATCAGCCGAACTCTTTCGGACGACATGGTCTTGATCCCGGCCGGGGAGTTCACCATGGGCAGTCCGGCCGGAAGCGACGGCTTCGAGGACGAACATCCCCTCCGGCGCGTGTACGTGAGCGCATATTGGATCGACCGCCTCGAAGTGACCAACGAAGCCTACCTCCGCTTCGTCCAAGCCACCGGACACCGCGCGCCGGCCAACAGGAAACCGTCGGTCACGTTGTGGGAGCAAAACAGACCGCTCCCGGGAATCGAGCGGCATCCGGTGGTCAACGTCAGTTGGGGAGACGCCCTTGCGTATTGCCGCTGGCAGGGCAAACGACTCCCCACGGAAGCCGAGTGGGAGAAAGCGGCGCGCGGGACCGACGGCCGCCGCTACCCCTGGGGAAACGACTGGGATTTCAAGAAAGCCAACAGCGCCAGCTACTGGGCCGGACGGACCATTGAGTTTGCCAGCGGCGCCGAATGGGACGCCTTCTGGATCAGAGGCGAAGGCGCGAAGATCTCGCAGGAGAAAGGGGTGAAGGGCGAGGTGCTCACGCTGCCCGTCGGCAGCTTTCCCGAGGGCGCCAGCCCATACGGTCTGCTCGACATGGCCGGCAACGCCGCGGAGTGGGTGCAGGATTGGTACGATCCCAACTACTACCGGCATGCGCCCCTGTCCGATCCGCCCGGACCGTCCAGAGGCGCGATCAAAGCCATGCGCGGCGGCTCCTGGCTCAAGCCGGCAAAGAGCCTCCGCGCGAGCGACCGCGACTGGGGCACCATCGACAGCCGCCCCAGCGGGACGGGATTTCGCTGCGCGAAAGACGGAGTCTAAAACAGGACCTGCCGGAGGACTCCGGATGCCGCTCACCGTTCCCTTCTCGTCCGCGATCAGGCGCGGCTGACGCCGGATGACCACTGTCTGCGCCCCATGGCCCGACTTGGCTTGGCGCGAGGGGGGTGAGCGGAGGATGCCGGTGCTTTCCCGCGGGACTTGTTCCCCTCCACCACACTCCCTTAGAATGCCTTTCACCGACGAGGTTGTTCGTGACGCCGCAGGAAGCGCGGGCCCATTACAACTACCTGCTGACCTTGTGCATCAGGAAGGAAGAAGCGTTCGGCCCGCTGGCCTATACCTTTATCAAGGAACAGAACCTCGACCAACTCGGCCTCACACCGGAAGAGCAGTTCAATCTCTACATGGCGACGGCCGACGTCTTTGCCGCCGAACCGAAACGATACACCCACAAGTTGGAATGCCTGCACAAGGCCCAACAGATTTTGCGCCGGACTCAGTTTTATGATCCCGGCCTGTCCCAGCACATTGCGCGCGATATTCAAAAGACGACGGCGGAGATGGAGATCTACAACGACGCCATGCGGCCTCAGCGCGCTCCGGCGCCGGCCGCGGACCGGCATCGCATCATCGTCGAAACCGACCTCCCCGACTATTTTCTGAAGACCGCGCAGCAGCGGGCGGCGGCGTACTACCAGAACAAGTACAAGCTATCCAAAGACGCCAAAGCCGCGCAGCACTTCGCGAGCCGGACGCGCAAGTTCGAACCGGACAATCCGGCCGTGCAGAAGGAATTCGCCGGGGCCTGCGCCCCGTTCATGGCGGTTCGGACCACCGCCATGCATTTGATGTTGCCGTTCGATCTGAAGATCAGCCGGACGCCGGAGGACCCGCTGGAAGCGGGACTGCGCATCTGGTACGCCAAGATGGGCTATTCGTTCCCGCTGCGGTACGAGTTGGGCAAGCTGTGCAGCTACTACGACGACCAGGTGTTGGACATTCGGATGGATGATCCCCACCTCCTGTTCGTCTCCGTCTCGGAAGTCAAAGAGAAGGACTTGGGCGTCGTCGAGCGTCCCCTGCCGAACGACGTGCCGATGGAGGTCGGCCTCCCGCGCGCCTTTCTCGAAGGGTCCCACGCCCTCGGGCCGTTCATTCAACTGGTCTGTAATTTCAAAGTCTGGTTCGACGCGGATGCGATGTCGCTGCTGATCCAGGGCGCGCCCGATCTGCACGAGTACGGATTGCAAGGCGGCGCCGGCCTGCTCACGCGGAGCTACGCCACCGAGAAGATCCACGCTTACGCGCCGTCCAACCGCAAGCCCTGGCAGGACGGACTCAGTTTCAATTTCGTGAACATGCATGTGCAGCTTCCGGAAGGGAGGGAATCGGCCTTCGTGCCGTTCAATACGCCGATTTTCTCCATCTATCCGGTCCTGAACAAACAAAGCTATCGGTTCGAAGACGCCAGGACGCTACAAGCAAACAGCCAATAGCTCACCTTGATCCGAACATATTTGTCTCGGAACAAATGCCTTTTCCCGCATCCCGAAAGGATCCTCTCCCTCTCGCGGGAGGGAGAAGAGACAGGTGAGGATGGTGTCCGAGCAGAACCCCCTCACCGCAGCCTCTCCCCCAAGGGGGGCGAGGAGCAGAGAGGGCCCACGGTCGGAAAGAATTTCGGATCAGGGCTAACAACGGGCAGCGAATAGCCTATGATTCTGAGGTGTTACTCGTCACGCGCCACCGGGACCGGGGACCTGTTACATCCCCAAGCGCAATGGGCGCCCTCCGAAGATTGCAATGGGTGCCCCACAGCACGGTCTGTATGATCGACCTCCGAAGCGACACCGTCACGCAACCGTCCCCGGCGATGCGCGAGGCCATGGCCCGTGCGCCGGTCGGCGACGACGTGTACGGCGAAGACCCGACGGTGAACCGGTTGCAAGAGACGGCCGCGGCGCTGCTCGGCAAAGCCGCGGCGCTGTTCGTGCCTTCCGGCACGATGGCCAATCAGCTCTCGATCCGCGCCCTGACGCAGCCGGGGCAGGAAGTGATCGTCGAAAGCAAGTCCCACATCGTGCGGTACGAGCAAGGGGCGGCCGGCGCCTTGTCCGGGGTACAACTGCACTGGGTGGTCGGCGACCGCGGCATCATGGCGCCCGAGCAGGTCGAGGCCGCCATCCGGCCGAACGATCCTCACAGCATTCCCACCGCGCTGATCTGTCTGGAAAACACCCATAACAGCGGCGGCGGGTCGATCTATCCGCTCGGCACGGTCGAACGGATCCGCGCCATCGCGGTGAAGCACGGGATTCCGATGCATCTGGACGGCGCGCGGCTGTTCAACGCCGTAGCCGCCACGGGAGTTTCGGCCGCCGACTACGCGAGACACTTCGAGACCGTCTCCTTTTGTCTCTCCAAAGGGCTCGGCGCGCCGGTCGGATCGCTGATCGTCACGAACGAGACGGCATTGCTCGACAAGCTGCGCCGCTTCCGCCGCATGTACGGCGGCGCCATGCGGCAGGTCGGCATCCTGGCCGCCGCCGGCATCTATGCGCTTGAACACAACATCGCCCGTCTGAAGGAGGATCACGACAACGCCAAGCGCCTTGCCCGTCTCCTGCAGAAGATTCCCTCCGTGACCCTGAACCCGGATCACGTGGAAACCAACATCGTGATGTTCGACGTGATCGGCCATCACCTTCAACCCGCGGAGATCGTGGCGGCGCTGAAACGCGAAGGCGTCTTGATCAACGCCGTCGGAGGGACCACATTCCGTGCGGTCACCCATTTGGACGTGAGCGCTCAGGACATCGACCGCGCGGGCGAGATCTTTGCCCGTGTCCTCGGGCGCTGACCTCACGTCGTTGACAGGTTGTTTCGGCGCTCTTTAGAATGCGCCGATGAATAGGCCGTTGGTTGCGTAGAGGCGGGCAATGCCTCTGGATGTCGTTTCTTTTCAACAGATCAGCCGGATTCTCGAGATGACCGACCGTTTGGGATTGAACCGAGAGTGGGTGGAAATTCCGCTGTCCCCCGCCAGCCCGGGCGTGGTCCGTACGTTGCCGAACGGCAAGCTCGAAATCGTGGTGGATGCCGACCAACCGTTTGATCAGTGGCTGGACGCCCTCCCGGCCCGGATCAAAGAGGTTCGTGGAGTCTGAACATTCCCGCCGATCACGAAAGACCGCGACAAGACATGGACGCCGACACCGTTCCTTCTTCGTCTGATATATCTGCGCCCCTGCCGACTCGTGAAGAACTCAACGCCGAGTTGGTGGACGTCCCCGAGCCGCCGGAGCAACCCGAATCGCTGGAAGCGCCCGGTTTCGAGCAGGTGGTGTCGGCTGCCCTCCGCCACGTTCGCGGCAAGCGCGGCGGCGATCTGGTCGCCGTTATCTTGGTCGGATCGGGCTCCCGCCGGGCCATCACCCCGCACAGCGACGTCGATTTGATCGCGCTGGTGAAGGGCGAAGCCGATCGCCACGAACTCGTTCGGGTCGCCGACCGCGTCGTCGATATCCGCTATCGCGGCCATCAAACCGTCGAGGAAGAGATCGCGTACTCGCCGCGCCTGCCGCCCTTGCTGCGCAAGGGCCGTATTCTGTTCGAGCACGAAGGCATCGGCTCCAAACTGATCGAGAAAGCCCAGCAGCGATTTCGTCAGGGACCGCCGCCCGCCGGCGTGAATGAACAGATCCGTCTCAAGGCCGACTGTCTGCATTGGCTGGGGAAGGCGGAAGATGTAGCCGATAAGCCGGCGACCGCTCAGTACCTCCTGACGATTTTCTTCGAGGACTTCGTCACCGCGTTTTTTCGCTTGCGGGGTTTCTGGCTGACGGCCCCGGTCGACGTCGTGCGTTTTTTGACGTCCCGAGATCCGGCGATCGGCGATATGGCGAGCCGGTTCCTGATCGCACCCACGCTGACTGAACGCCTGACGCTGGGCCGGCAACTCGCCGATCTTCTCTTTAAAGACATCCCGAATCCCGCCAGGATCGACTAGACGACGGCAGATCGAGAGCTTCACGGCCCGCGCGACCGTTCCCGTGCCTGTGTTACAATTCGCCTGGTTCTGCTGCCATGCGACGCACCGCCCGCCTGTCAGCGCACATGGCCTTACACCGACTCATCCGTGTTTTCCTGACCGGCTTCTCCACGGAGCGAACGCGGAGGAGAGAAAGGACGCACTATGGAACTCGGCTTCATCGGCCTGGGTAAGATGGGAATGAACATGGTCGTACGCCTGCGGCGCGACCGGCATCGCGTGGTGGTCTACGACCGGGCGACGGATTTGATCCAGCAGGCGGAGAGCCGGGGCTGCGTGGGCGCTTCTTCGATCGCGGACTTGGTCGCGAAGCTGTCGCCGCCGCGCGCGGTCTGGACCATGGTCCCGTCCGGCACGCCGACCGAGGAAACGGTCCGGGCCGTGGCGGCGCTGTTGCAAGCCGGCGACATCATCGTGGATGGAGGCAACACCAACTTCCATGATGACGTCCGGCGCGCCGCCGAACTGAAGCCGCGCGGCATTCATTACATCGACGCCGGCACGAGCGGCGGCGTGTGGGGGCTCAAGCTCGGCTACTGTTTGATGATCGGCGGCGAGGAGGCGCCGGTGGCGCATCTGGCACCCGTCTTTCAGACCCTCGCCCCCGAACACGGCTGGGCCCGCGTCGGGGGACACGGCGCCGGTCACTACGTCAAGATGGTCCACAACGGCATCGAGTACGGCATGATGCAAAGCTACGCCGAGGGATTCGAACTGCTGTCGAAAAGCGGCTATTCCCTCGACCTGGCGCAGGTCGCCGAACTGTGGATGCACGGCAGCGTGGTACGGTCCTGGCTGTTGGAACTGGCCGCCGGCGCGCTGAAAGAGGATCCCCGATTGGAGAGACTCAAAGGCTATGTGCAGGATTCCGGCGAAGGCCGCTGGATGGTCGAAGACGCGCTGGAGAAGGAGGTGCCGGTGCCGACATTGACCGCCGCGCTGTTTACACGGTTCCGCTCGCGGCAGCAGGAGTCGTTTGCGGAGAAGATGCTGGCCGCGTTACGCAACGCGTTCGGCGGCCATGCGGTTCGGCGTTGACCGGGCCGGTTCGAAGGAGTCGCGACATGCCACAAACCGTCAAAGACCACACGCCGGAACCTTGCCTCCTGGTCATTTTCGGCGGATCCGGCGACCTAGCCAAGCGCAAGTTGATCCCGGCCCTCTACAATCTGTCGCTGGACGGCGTGCTGCCCTTGAACTTCGCCGTCCTTGGGCTCGGTCGTAGAGACATGAGCGACGGGGAGTTCCGGGACAGCACGCGCGAGGGGATCGTCAAATACTCCCGGCAGGCGTTGGTCGATCGAAAGTGGGCCGAATTCGAACGACATCTTTTCTACCTGGCCGGCTCGATCGATGATCCGGCCTTATACGAAGCCATCAAGGTCCGCGCCGAGCAGATCGAGGCGGATCTGCATCTCCCCGGAAACCGCATTTTCTACCTGGCGATTCCTCCCAATTCATTCGCGTCCGCATGCGAAGGGCTTCAGCAGGTCGGGCTCGTCTCGCCGCCGGACGGCGTGCATCCGTTCTGTCGCGTCATCGTCGAAAAGCCGATCGGCCGCGATTTGAAATCGGCGCAGGAGATCAATGCCGTCATCGGACGGGTCTTCGACGAATCCCAAATCTTTCGCATCGACCACTACCTCGGCAAGGAGACGGTACAGAACATCATGGTGCTCCGGTTCGCGAACAGCATTCTGGAGCCGCTCTGGAACCACAAATACATCGACCATGTCCAGATCACCGTCAGCGAGGCGGAGGGCGTGGGAACCCGCGCCGCCTATTACGAAGAGACCGGCGCATTGCGCGATATGGTCCAAAATCATTTGCTGCAGTTGCTGTGCCTGGTTGCGATGGAACCGCCGTACTCGCTCGACCCGGATGTGGTGCGCAATGCGCGGATCGATGTTCTGCGGTGCCTCAGGCCGATCACAGGGAAAGACGTCAACCAGCTTACGGTGCGAGCCCAATACAGTCCGGGGATTGTAGGCGGCGTCGAAGTGCCAGGATACCGGCGCGAGCCGGGCATCCGTCCCGATTCGACGACCGAAACCTATGTCGCGCTGAAGTTGTTCCTCGACAATTGGCGGTGGGCCGGAGTGCCGTTCTACCTACGAACCGGCAAAGCCATGGCCAAGCGGGCCAGCGAAGTCGCCGTCCAGTTCAAGGACATCCCCCAGATCCTCTTTAATGCGAACCCGGCCTCGCCTCAGCCGCCGAATGTCCTCACGCTCCGCATCCAGCCCGAGGAGGGCATGTCCCTGCGGATGATTTCCAAGGTGCCGGGAACCAAAGCGCAAACCCACCCGGTCGAACTCAACTTCAAGTACGGCGATGCGTTCGGGGCGCCGTCGCCCGAGGCCTATGAGCGGCTCCTCCTGGACGTCATGGCGGGAGACGCGTCTCTTTTCATGCGGCGAGACGCGGTCGAAGCTTCATGGGCCTGGATCACCCCGATTCTTGAAGGCTGGCAGACCTACGGCACCAAATGGCTGCCGGAATATTCAGCGGGAAGCTGGGGACCGGTCGAAGCGGACCGGCTGATTCAGAACGACGGGAGGATGTGGCGGACGTTATAGACAGGCACGTGGCCAGAGGCTCGAGACAGTCCTCATTCCTCATTCGGAATTGCTTCGCCCCTCGCCCCTAGCCCAAGTTGTTTCAGAATCTCGTCCTTTCTCCCCAACCCCCCGATGAAGCGCTCGAACGCTCCGTTCCGATAGAAAGCGAGCGCCGACAAGGATGAGACGTCCAGTTCGGCCGGAATCTGGTGGTTCTCCTGCACGTTCATCTTGAGGATCAAGCCCCGCCCTTCCACCTCGAGCTGCAGCTTCTCCAGTTCCCGCATCAGCGCCCGGCAGCCGCCGCAGCCGGGCTGCCAGAACTCCACCAGCACCGGCATACCGGCGCGCTCGACCACCCGATCGAATTCCTGATCGGTCACGTCTCGGATCACAGCCCTTTTCTCACCACCCTCTCATCGACCGTCAGGACCGAACAAACCGTGCCGCCAATACCTGGTCGTACAACAGCGTCGCCAGAAGCCGGTACCCGTCCGTCGTCAGATGAAGCCCGTCATTGGAATAGCGCTCCGCCAACAGCCACGTCTCGGGCTCGGCCGTCGCGGTGAATACATCCACAAGGGGCAGGTGCTTGGATGCAGCATAGTCGCCGATCAAGCGATTCAAGACCTGGCGGCGCGCTACATGCTCGCCGAGCCAACGCGTTCCTTCTCCAGTGCTGACATCGCCGTCGAGACGTAGCGACGGAACGGTGACCGGAATCGGCTCCACGCCGGCTGCGAGGGCCGATTCATACATTTTCACCAGATTGCGCATGATCTCTGTCGGCTGTGCGTTCCACCCGAGATCGTTGGTGCCGCCCAGAATCACTACCACCGCCGGTCGATGATCCAGCACGTCGCGGCGGAACCGCATGGCCATTTCCCCGGTCAGCTCCCCGCAGACGCCGCTGACCGCCACCCGCGCGGCCGTTCCGAGGCGTTCCTGCAAAAAGCCGCCGTACGGAGTTTCGAGGCCCGCCGGATTGTCCGGAGAGGGAGCTTGGAACCCGGCCGTGAGGCTGTCGCCGAAACAGATGACGAGCGGAGCGGAATCGGAACGGAGCATGCCGGCCTTTGCCTTCCCATGGGTGTCTGCGCGCATTGCTGAAGACGCCGCGTACCCCCCGCGCGCCTCGGAACACGGCGCCGTGATTCTATCCTCGAAACGATCGGTCAGGCAACGCCGGGCGGCGCACGGATACGCGTATCCCGGAGCGGATATTTTCTTGACGAAGCGGAGGGTTGAGGGTACGAGTATCTCGTATGACCGACCTGAAAACAGCGCAGCAGATGATGGCCGCGGCGGCCGGGAAAGAAGCCGCCGATCCGGAAGTGAGTTCCGTCAAGCAACTGCTGAAACTGCTCGATAAGACATCGAAATCGACCCGCACGTACGGCTTCAGCAACCCTGTCGCTCAGAAGTTCTTCCAGCAGTTCTACCAAGACCTCACGACTCATCTGGACACGTACGCGACGCTCGGCTTTCTTGTCCAGCGCTCGGAACTGCATTACAAAGGCGAAGTGGTGTATCAAACCGATTCCTCGGGGGAAAATCTGGCTTTCAAGCTCTATGCGGACGGCATCCGTGAACTGACCTTCCACGAAGGCCTGACGCAGGAGGATCTGACGTTCTTTCTGGAAGCCCTGTGGGGCGGTGCCGATCCGGCGCAGAACGATGACGACGACATCGTGACCCGATTGTGGGTGAAAAATCTTTCCACGATTACGTTCGTCACCGCGGAGGAACTCATCAAGCTCTCCGACGCCGGCGATGTCCTCGCCCCGCAGAACGAAGGAGCCATGAACGCGCCGGTGTCCTCCCTCCGCGACATAATCGACAAAGAAAAAGCCGCCCAGGCCAAACAGGGAGCGAGCGCATCGGCCGGGGCCTCGCGGTTTCAGTCGGGCCTGGTCGGCTACGAAGTTTCCGAAGAGGAATTGGACGCGCTCGTCAAGGAGATCGAAGCCGAGTCCGCACGAGACGGCATGACCTACATGCTGGACATGCTCCTGGTGATTTTGGCCTCGGAACAATCCTCGGCTCTGCTGACGAAGCTGTTCGATGTGTTCGACCATGTTCTGGAGACTCTGACGAAGCAGGGTCGCTGGACCGACCTCACTCACGTGCTGGATCTGCTTCAACAGACCGCCGGCGCGCGCGCCGGATTGTCGGACGACCACCGACAACAGTTGGCGGCACTGCTCGATTCGCTCAATGCGCCGGAACGCCTCAAGCTGATCGAGCACTACCTCAACAAGACCGGGCAGGCGGTGACCGACGGTCTCCTACCACTCCTGCTGCGCATGAACGCCCGGGCGGTTCCCGCGTTGTGCGCGCTGCTAGCGAGTCTGGAATCGCCGAGCCATCAGGCCATCGTCTGCGAGGCGTTGTTCGCCGTCGCGAAGGACGCGCCGGAGATCGTCGCGCGCGGCCTGTCCGACAAGCGACCGCCCTACGTGCGCAATCTGCTGTCCATCATCGCACGATGGAACAATCCCAAGTTGGCGGACGCGGTCGAACGGCTGGTTCGATATCCCGACGCCCAGATCCGCAAGGAAGTCGTGCGGACCATCGGCATCCTCCGCCCGAGCGGAAACGGGACCAAGCTGGTCTCGTTCCTGAACGATACGGACGAACCGGTGCGGCTTGCGGCGCTGAAGTTGCTCATGAACGGGCAGTACTCCGTGCCCTTCACGGTCTGGTCGACGATCCTCTCCGCGGAAGAGTTTCACGACCGGCCGCCGGCGGAGAAGCGGGCCATTTATCATGCGGTGCGACAAACAGCCGGGGATGAAGCCGTGCCGTACTGGCAGAGCCTCTTTACGGAGTGGTCCTGGACCAATCGCAAGAACAAGGAAGAGTCCGCGGTCATGGCGGCGGAGGCGCTGGGAAAACTGGGAACGCCCGCTGCGCTCGCCGCCCTGGAGGTCGGACAGAAGAAAGGCGGCTCGGCCGTCCGGCGGGCCTGTGCAACGGCCCTGACCTTGGCGGTCAAACACCAGAAGGCCAGAAGCGAAGGACGGCTCCCATGAGCGATCACGACGCGTCATCCGCGCAAGCTCCTCAGGTCGACGAACACCTCCAACCGATCCTCACGCACGAAAAGTCCCTCACGTCCAAGATCGCCAAGGGATCTGAAGCGGGCGACATCGTCGATCAGCAGATGATCATGCTGGGAACGCAACTGGTCACCCAGTTGAACGTCCTCATCAAGACTTCGCGCATCCACGGACGCACCAATTCGGCGCTGGACAAGCCGGTGGACGCGCTGCTGACGCTGATCAAGACCCTGGCCCACGATCGACCGGTCGTCCTCCGGATTCACAACGACTTTCTGTTCCTCGGAGAAAGCCACCTCAAGGTCAATGCCCAGCAACTGGCCGTCTTCACCGGCGTCATCGACAGCCTCAACGCATGGACAATCGGCGCCATCTCCTTCTCGAACACCGTGGACTCCAAGGATCTCCGAGAACTGGCGTACCTGCTTGCGAGCCTCGATCCTGCAACCAAGTCGCTCGCAGATCTGCAGAAGGAACTGAAGGCGCGGAACGTTCAGGGGATCGAACTGGAAGCGCCGCGCGAACTGAGGCTCAAAGACGGGGCGTCTTCGAAAGCCGGTGACAAAGACGCCGCGGAGGGCAAGCGCCAAGCCAAGACCAATGCGAAAAACGGCTATGCAAGGGCGGCCGCCGCGGTGGCGAACATGGTGCAGAACGCCAGGGAAGGGGGCACGATCAGCTTCAAGCAGGCCAAGCGCGCGATTCAAAACATCGTCGACCTCATGATGCAGGACGAATCCACGTTGCTGGGTCTGACCACCCTGCGGTGCCATGACCAATACACCCACAACCATTCGGTCAACGTCTCGATCCTTTCCATCGCGTTGGGCAATCGCGCCGGCTATCCGAAAGTGGAGCTGGCCGATCTCGGTCTGGCGGCGTTGTTTCACGACATGGGCAAATCCACGATTCCTATAGAGGTCCTGAACAAGCCGAGCGAGTTCACGGAAGAGGAATGGATTGCAATGCGGAACCACCCCACCGAAGGCGTGCTCAGCCTCGCGAAGCTGCGTGGAATCACCAATCTTCCCAGCCGCATGGCGGCGGCTGCGTTCGAGCATCACATGAACTACGACTTCTCCGGTTACCCGAAGCTCACCGTGCCCTGGAAACTGTCCCTCACGGGCCGCATCCTGATGATCGCCGACTGTTATGACGCGATGACGTCGTCCCGCGTCTACCGGCGCGAACCGCTCACGCCGGCCAAAGTCCTCAAGCTCATGTTTGCGAAAAGCGGCACATCGTTCGATCCGACCCTCCTCAAACTGTTCGTCAACTGCGTCGGAATCGTGCCGATCGGGAGTCTCGTCGTGCTCGACACCGACGAATTGGCCGTGGTGTTGCAGCCCGCACAAGACAAGGAAAACGCAGAGCGGCCCTACGTAAAAGTGGTCGCCGATCCCGCCGGCGAGCCGGTCGAAGACGGTCGGGAGTACGACCTGACCGAAAAGAACGAGGCGGGTGAATACACGCACAGCATCGTGCGCCTCGTGGACAACGCCGAATACAAGTTCGACACCAGCCGCTATTTCGTCTAGCCTGTCTTCGCGGCTCCACCGCAGCGCCGCCGGGTATTCCCCACCTCACGACACCTGCCAGGCGACGAGCCTGTCCGTTCGGAGCGGGACGAAGCTGCCCTTGCTTATCGTCTTGCTTCCGGCGGCGGCCAATCCATTTCCGCCTGCCTGCCGCAATAGAAACAGGACACCCGATAGCGGGCCTTCCGTCGCGGATCGGGCATGGAAGTGAACACCACGGGCGTGTCATCGAAAGGACAAACCGGCTGCTGATGCAGGAGGTGCTCGTCCGCCATCAACAGCAGCGCCGCATCGTCCCACGGGGGCAGGAGCTGTTCCCGACCGGTGATCCGCTCATGCCAGCCGCAACGGCGGCAACGGGCTTCGAACGTCTTCACACGGTCATGAAGGCGGGACAGATCCGTCACCTCGACCGGACCATCACGCCCGGTCCGGCCACAGGGGATCGGCTCATGCTGGAGCGCCTTCACGAAACGCTGATGTTCGGTCTGATCGTCGGACGACAGAAAACGGTTTGTGGTCCCGGCGCGGATGTGCCGAGGGCGGACGCGCTTCATTCAGAGCTTTTTGACCGGGAATGCCAAACACTCGACGCCCTCCGCCGCTTGACAGGCCCGGCGCCCGCAGCTATTCTGCCGTGGTTTTCGCGGGAGCTTAACACCGATTGTCTGTGAAAGGAGCGGCGCGTATGAACATTCGGCGGAATCGTCTGGCGCAGACGGCCGAAACGGTCGTCTTGACCCTTGCACTCTGGGCGATGACTTCCTCGTTCGCTTTGGCTGCGGACTTCAAGATGGGGGTGGTGGACCCGCAGGCGGTGTTGGAAAAATCCAAAGCCGGCAAGCGCGCGCTCGACGGGCTGAGGGAATACGTCTCCACCCGTCAAAAGCTGCTCGCCAGCGACGAGGAGGAACTGCGAAACCTTGAGAAACAACTCAAGGACCAGGAAGCCACCTTGAGCGAAGCCGCAAAGAAGGAAAAACAGGAAAAGTTCCGCATTAAGGTGCAGGATTACCAGAAACGCGCGCAGCAGTTCAATCAGGAACTACAGGTGAAGCAAAAAGAGCTGGTCGATGAGTATATGAAGAAGATCAGCGCGGCGACCCAGACGGTGGCGGAGAAAGGGGGATACTCCATCGTCGTCGACAAGGGCAGCGAGCAGACCGTCAAAATCGTCATCTACAACAAGGACACCATCGATCTTACCGATCAGGTCATCAAGGAATTCGACCGTCAGAACAAGTAACCTTCCACGCGCCTATCCGAACAGGTCACGCCTGATCGCGTCCGCCAGGCGGTCGAACTCCGCACGGTCGTCCACGGTCGATCGAACCACCAGTTCCATGTGATCCGGCCCTCCGATCCCCAACCCCAGTTCGACCCCCCGCTTGACCTGGCGTTGGTCCCAGATCCGTTTGCCCTGCAACTTCGGCCACGCCCCGAACGAGCGGATCAGCGCGATGGCGACCGCATCCAACGCCAGACGATCCCCGCTCAGCAACAACAGATTCGCCGGCGCGGGTGTGCCGCTGGTCGGCCCGCCTGCAACCATGACCGTCGTGCCGTCGGCGATGTTGAGGTGCGGATGCACGCCCAGATTGAGCTCGGCGATTCGTTCGTGCCAATCGCCCGACAGGAACGCCAAAGAAGGTCGATACCGGGGATGGGTGATCCCCACCAGGTTCTTGAGGCAACAGGAATATTCGGCGAACCGATGGGTCTTGATGACCGGAACATTGATGAAGACATCGGCGTCATAGGCGGGCTTCGACAGATAGTATCGCGGCAGCGACCTGGCGCCGGGCGGCTCGATCCTGACCCACGGCTCTTCGTCCAGCGCAAGCACCCGCGCGCCGGCCTGTTCCGCGGCAGCCCGGATGCCGGTGCTGGTCAGATTGCGCGACGTGGGGAACCGGATGATTCCGGAGCTGTCCGCCACAATGACGTCGGCGGCGCCGCCCTGCCTGACCGCTCGGACGACCGACGCGACGACCTGCGGATCGGTCGTGGTCGGCGGAGGCCGGTCGTTCACGACGTTCGGTTTGATCAGGACCCGCTTGCTCCGCAAGGCGAGGGCATCAAGCCCGCCGATCAGTGCTAGGCCGGCCTCCAACATGGCGCCCGGATCCCGGCCGTGCACCATCGCCACCAATGCGCGGCCGTTGCGCGTGAAGGGATTGACTGGAACAGGTTTGACCGGAACCGGTTCGCCGTCCGGCTCGAAAAGAAGGCTGTTCAGAACCGATCGCGGCGCCAGGGCGAGCGCGGGCCAGACGCTCAGACCGAGGCCGAGGCGGCTGAACAGCTCGCGGCGGGTGGTCCCCATGCGTTATGCGCCGCCCCCCTGCTCCATCGGATAGCCGGCTTCGCGCCAGGCTCTGATTCCGCCGTCCATCGAGACGACGTTGGCGTATCCCATCCGGCGGAGACTGTCGGCGGCGAGAGCGGACCGGAATCCTCCGCCGCAGTACAGGATAATCTCGGCCTGTTTGTCGGGAATCACCGTCTCGATGTCGCGTTCGATGATGCCGCGGCCCAGGTGTCTGGCGCCTTTGGCGTGATCTTTGGCGAATTCATGATCTTCCCGCACGTCGATGAAGTGGAACCTCTCGCCGCGATCGAGTTTGGCCTTCACCTCCGCAGTCGTGCACTCTTTGATGCGTCGCTTGGCATCCTCGACGAGTTTCAGGAATCCGGGATTGTGCGTCATCTCGCCTCCTCAGAACAACGTCGCTTGCGCGGCTCCGGGACGCCTGAAGGTGTTCGGAACCGGCTCGTCATATTCGTCGGGAAATCCGGCCTTCCGCCGGCTGATCTCGAACAATTGCTCGATCATCCGCCAGTAGGGCCCGGTTCCCACGTGGCGCGAGAAAAAATCGCCTTCGGTCAACCTACCTACCCGCACCTCGCGGATCCTGCTGACGATGGTTCCGATCCGGTCCGGAAACGCCGCCGCCATGCGTTCGAGGAAGACCGGTTCCACGTTGCCGGACAAGCGAAGCATCACCGACATGGCTTCTTTGGCGCCGGCCTGTCTGGCTCGGACCAGCAACTCCGGAATGTCGTCGTCGTTGAGCCCCGGAATGATCGGCGAGATGGAGATCCCGGTGGGGATGCCCGCGTCGCTCAACGCCCTGAGCGTCTCGAGCCGCCTGCTCGTGGAGGGCGCCTGCGGTTCGACTTTCCGGGCGACCGAATCGTCGGCAAACGGAATGCTGAGGTAGACGCGCACCCACGCTTCCCGATTCAGACTGGTGAGCACGTCGAGATCGCGCAGCACCAGCGCGCCTTTGGTGATGATGCCGACCGGATTGCGATAGTCGGCGCAGACCTGCAGGCAGGCGCGCGTGAGCCCGTAGGTCGCCTCCAACGGCTGGTAGCAGTCGGTGTTTCCGGAAAAGACGATCAGCTCGCCTTTCCACGACGGCTTGTCGAAGGTGCGCCGCAACAACGCCGGCGCGTCGGGCTTGACGATGATTTTCGACTCGAAGTCGGTGCCGGCGCCGAAGCCCCAGTATTCGTGCGAGGGTCGTGCGTAGCAGTAGGCGCACGCGTGAAAGCAGCCTCGATAGGGATTCAGGCTCCAGCGAAAGGGCAAGTCCGGACTGTCGTTCCGGCTGAGGATCTCCCGCGTGGCGTCCTCGAACACCTGCAACCGCACCTGCGGCGGCGGTTCCAGGAACTCGCGGTGCTCGGACTCGAACGGATTGGGCGGATTGGCGACCGAGCGCATGGCGCCTATGCTCGCTCTCTTCTCCTTGTCTTGTCAACGTGAACCAGGGGTCGCCCTGCTCTGAAAATAGGCGCGAGGCTAAAGGCCCGCGGCTAGAGGTCGGAGTCGTTTCCCCCTCGCCCCGAACCCCTGGCCTCTCGCCATAACATTATTTTCATCCTGCAGAGTAGGCCTTGCGTCCTCGCTGTTCCGTGAATTGACTAACTCCGGACCCGGTGTTAGATTCCAGCACCGCTGGCCAGCCGAGGTTCGGACCATGTACGATCTTCGCCATCTGAGAGAACACTTAGATCTCGTGCGAACGCAACTGGGGCCGCGTGGCGCCGATGTCGCGTGGGACGATCTGCGCAAGTTGATTGAGGAGCGCCGCACCCTGACGAGTCAAGTCGAGCAACTCCGGCACCAGCTCAGGAAAGGCTCCGAGGAGGTCGCCCGCTTGAAGCGCGGGAATCAACCGGCGGAGGACGCAATGGCGGCCATGAAAACCCTCGGCGACCGCATCAAGGCGATGGAAGACGGGCTGCGAGCCGTTGAAGAGCGGTTGTCGGACCTCGCCCTCCGCATTCCCAATCTACCCCATGAGTCCGTACCCGCAGGGACGGACTCGACGGGAAACGTCGAGGTCCGCCGCTGGGGCTATCCGCCCGCGATCCCAGGCACGCCGAAGGCGCATTGGGAGATCGGCGAGGTGCTCGGCATCCTGGACTTCGACCGGGCCGCCAAAATTGCCGGCGCACGCTTCGCCGTGCTCACAGGACTGGGCGCAAAACTGGAACGGGCCCTCATTACGTACATGCTGGATGTGCACACGATCACTCATGGGTATCGAGAGGTGCTGCCGCCGGTGCTGGTCAATCGGGTGACCATGACGGGCACAGGGCAGTTGCCGAAATTCGAAGAGGACCTGTTTCGCCTGCGCGACGACGATCTCTTTCTGATTCCGACCGCCGAGGTGCCGGTCACGAACCTTCATCGGGAAGAAATTTTAGATGAAGACGTGCTGCCGCTTCGTTACGCAGCCGTTACACTGTGTTTTCGCCGCGAAGCCGGTTCTTACGGGAAGGACACGCGCGGCCTGATCCGCCAGCATCAATTCAACAAGGTGGAATTGGTGACTTTCACGAAGCCGGACGCCTCCTACGAGGAGCTGGAACGTTTGACCCGACATGCCGAAGCGGTGCTGCAAGGGTTGGGACTGCACTACAGAGTGATGACCCTTTGCAGGGGGGATTTAGGCTTCGCCGCCGCCAAGACGTACGACCTCGAAGTCTGGCTGCCTTCTCAGGGAGTCTTTCGGGAAATTTCATCCTGCAGCAACTTCGAAGCGTTTCAAGCGCGGCGGGCCAATATCCGGTTCCGCAGCCAGAAGGCCAAGAAGGACACCAAGACGGACTTCGTGCACACCCTGAACGGTTCAGGGTTGGCCGTGGGACGGACGCTGGTTGCGATTCTGGAAAACTATCAGCAGCCGGACGGATCGGTGCTCATTCCCGACGCGCTGCGGCCCTATATGGGCGGGGTGGAGCGGATCACAGCGGAAGCGAACCGGAACATGTGAGTCTCTTCAGAATCTCGCGCCGGCGGTATGCCTCCCCGTCGCCAAGATCAATCTGGATGGCTCCCGGTCGGGTCAAGCAGGGTATGGAGGGGTGACGGAGTGGTCGAACGTGCCGGTCTTGAAAACCGGAGTCCGGGCAACTGGACCGTGGGTTCGAATCCCACCCCCTCCGCCATATGAAGACGTGAAACGTGAGAGGGAGGGATCCGAACGCGAGAACTGTGGGGAGCCTATGAGCGGGCAGGCGCTCCTCTATCTATAGGAGCGGGCGCTGGACCTGTGCGTGCGACTTCAAATGCCGTCCCCTCCACCATACCGAGCTCGCATGACCCGGAGCCTAAGTGGCGAGGGCTCAACTCCTTGATGAGCGGAGCCGAAGAAACCAACCGTAAGCGGAGGAAACAGGGACGAGATTCGATGCCTGAACCTATAAAAGTATTACTTTAACGATCAAACCCAACCACTTGATTTATTGTCGACATCTTCCCATCCAATCTTCCTAAATCAAAACGGCCATTGTGTCTGAGCCCTCCTAGGGCAACTACTATCTTGTACCGAGAGAGACCCATCTGATTTACTGACCACGGGTGAAGGTGCCTGCTTTGGCTGTGCCCACCCAAGGCAGCAAGACGTCTCTACTTCCTCCTGGAGAGACGTGCCTTCACCCGTGCACTTATCATCTCTTGTAACGGGAAGGCACATCTGGGGCACCGGTTCTTGGGCTGAGAACCGGGAAGCCGGGCTACGGTCGCCCATCACGCGACTGCCACCTCGACTGTGACGCTCCTACCGCTCCGGCTTCATCGTCCCAAGGCGAATTCCGACTCTGTGGCCTACCGCGGGTCCGGTATCCGTGTCTTGGAAATAATCATCTCGTCGTACCAGACATAGCCGATAGGATGGCTCTGTTGGGGGCTTTTCCCGGTGTGATATGGGAGAAGCCAGACCTTGCCGTCCTTCGCCGCAGGATTTTCGTTGGCCGAATCATATCCGTTCCCGGTCCCCGGGATGCCCACGCCGAAGAAGGTGACCGGTTCCGGGCTGAAGTCAACACCAAGCCGACCAGGCCGTCCTTCGCGGGCGACCCAACGCTGGACCGTGCTGTCGGAATGGTAGCGGCCATCGTTCTGATACCAGGTGCCGATCTTGACGTGAAGCTGGAAGGTCATCCATTCGTTCGCCGCGTAACCCACGCTGCCTGAACTGAAGAGCCCTTCATACTGCCCGTCTTTCGCACCGCAACTGTGATACATCTGCGGGTAACCGAGCTGGGAGCCGTTGTTCACGACGCAACTCCAGTTGCGTGCATGAATGAGCGGTGAACCCCGGTCAATCCCCCTCTCCGACGATGATCTGTTTCCAGCCGCCGCCTTCTTCGAAATAGGTCTCGAGAAATTCGGGAGAGAAGCGCTGGCGCCACTGAATATAGAATTCCTCTCCCTCGCCGAACTGAGCGGAAAGATCATCGGCGAAGTTCAGCCAGAAACTGCCTGATGTATCGGATCCCGAAAACGGGGGAACTTCGAATCGCAAGGCCCCGGCTCCCGAGGCCTTTCTATCCGTGACCACAATCCCGCGTTTTTCCCGTTGCCCCCCCGGAGGCATCACGTGGGGGTCAACCTCCGCCTGCGAATCAAAGCCGAAGCAGCGAATAACGCCCGGCGTGCGGCAACGCGCCGCAAAGTCTTCATCGCCTCCGTGCCCGCGCATGGGCAGAGCCGGCGCCCCGGAGCATCCTCCCCAAAGCCAGACCCAGAGCAGAACGATGCCGCGGACCCGTCGCACCGACCTCATGTTTGCGTATTGATGACATACAGATAACAGAAACCGCAGCTACGACACAACGCCGACCGGGGTTCCAGAACCCGGGGTGTCATTGAAGCGATACTTAGCCGTGCAAAACCCTGCACTCCGATCCCTTCCAGGGGGCTTGCAATCCCGCCGGTCGCTTTCGCCCGTGGACGCCTGATTCCCCCTCCCGCTCGGTACGGTGCGGCCCTTCGTTCGTACAGGCACGCCTACATCAACGGTATTTTCACGGCGTTCGCGATCGTCTTATGGTGGCCCACACGGGATTCACCCATATGCAAGATCGGCGGCTCCGCGGCTTGCACAAAATCGCTGTGAAACGCGCAACTTCTTCATATCATAGCGGGAGGACGGGATATGCAGAAACAAGTCGGAAAAATCGGCGCGATCCGTAGAGAACTGAGCGGCAAAGCCTGCCCGTCCTGCGGCGGACATAAATATCAACTCGTCTTGCGATGCAACCGCGCGCCGGAGTCCGGCGGAATCTTCGCGCGCTGCAGCCGCTGCCACAGGCCGAAAGAGTTGGACGAGGATCTCGGACGCATCCTTTGGATGTAAGTTCGGGTCGTCTCGCATTCAACGTACCCCGACAGGAGGTCGAGAAGCGCGAGAGGGAAGACGTATGCTCGTTACAGAAGGACGCGGATCAAGAAGGCAACTGGCCCGCCAAAAGTTGATAGCTCTGCAGATGATGACGCTGAGCGGGGTGGTGCGACCCGCCGAGGTGGAGCTCCACCGCTTCGCGTGTCCCAGCCGGCTCCTCACGCCGTCTTCTGATTTTGTGAATCCCGCCACCTTGAAGCTGACTAATATTTCGGAGCAAGACCGGATCCGGCTCAACCGACGGTCTTCGGCGAAGGCGCTCCCCAAGAAGGCATGTTTCAGAGCCAACCCTCTCTCTCAGCTCCAGAGAATTCTTTCCGGCTTCCAATGGGAAACGGAGCGGACCTGACTCTCTTCTCAGCCTGACATGGTCGCGCGCTCTTTCCCGAATGCGCGCTCGTTCGGACATCGAAGCCTCAGGTTGACTCAGCCGCTCGGCATGACGTCTCCCGCTGCTCAGTGACGCCCTTGTGCGCCGTTGTTCTTCTGGGTTAAGATCGCCCGTCATTTAGGGTCCTTCCCGAGATCCGACAGGAAAAACCGAAGCGGCGGCCGGACGCCGAAGGACAAGGACCGGGAAATTTCCCGACACAGCGGCGCGGAGAGGTGGCCGAGTGGCCGAAGGCAACGGTTTGCTAAACCGTCACAGGGCCAAAAGCTCTGTCGCGGGTTCAAATCCCGCCCTCTCCGCCACACCAAGCCGGTCGTGAGACGGACGCGGAACATTGACATGTCAAAGAGATTGATCAGACAACCGATCAGGCAACCTCGCATGACCGAGAAAACCGAGGCAACCAACAGGGTTCTCGATACCCCTTGCCCTGCCTGTGGCTGGTTGCGTTCATATGTTGAATTTCGGCTACGGGTCAGAGGAATGAAAGGGGCGCTGGTGCCAGTGTGTAGTCGTTGCCACAGACCGAGATCCGTCGTCGGCGAGGAGCGCCGGATCACGAACCTGCCGAAGGTGACAAACGTCAAGCCTGCACGAGCGCATATCGAGCAGGGTCACGCCGCGTATCCTACGAACCCCGTTTCGCGCAGGCCCTGAATTCTCTCCGGACCGCTACAACACGCAGTGACGAGTGCTTGATTTTTGAGACGCGATCTTGTACAGAGAATGCCCCGCCGAGCACAATCAGCCTCACGTGCCGAGGTAGCTCAGTTGGCAGAGCACAGCCCTGAAAAGGCTGGTGTCGACAGTTCGATTCTGTCCCTCGGCACCACCCGACAAAAGTGGTGAGTCTGAGTGTCGAGCGCGGAGTTTTGATTGAAACCTCGTGGGCAAAATTTCCCGCTGCCCCCAATACACGTCACCCGGACACGGCAACCATCGCCATCTGCATGACAATGGTTGCCTTCTTCACGGTTCCGTTGGCAGGCCGCTGAAGTAGAACGCCGCGATGGCGACGGACGCGGCGACGTTGAGGGAATCGACACCGCGACGGAGCGGAATGTAAAAGCGGATGGCGGCCAGCTTGAGCGTCGCTTCGGACAGTCCGCGGCTTTCATTTCCCACCGCCAGCACCGCGCGCCTGGGCAATGCGCGAATCTCCCGAATGGCCCTCGCGTGCCGATCGTGCGGCTCGGCGGCCAGCACGGCGCAGCCTTGATCAAGAAACCAGGACGGATCGTTCCGGCGGAAAATCGGCAGTTGCAGCAGGGTGCCGGTTGTGGCGCGAACGACTTTGGGATTGAACGGATCGGCTGAATCGGAGGTGAGCCAGACGGCGCTCAGGTCCATGGCCGCCGCCGTACGGATGATCGCACCGACATTGGCCGGGTCCTGCAGTCGCTCGCCGAAAAGACCCAGCACGCGCGGTCGGGCCAGGACCGCCTCTTCATCCCACTCCGGCTTTCGGACCACCGCCAGAATCCCTTGGGTGTGTTCCACATCGGAGAGTTTCCCGAACGCCGTCTCGCGGCAGACATATCGCGGCACCGCATGGCGTTCCAGCATCCGTTCGAGGGTCGGCCGTTCCTTGCTCAAAAACGCCGGCGTGACGACCAGCGCCTTGACGGCCGACGCGCGCGAGCGAAGCGTCTCGAGCACCGGCTTGACGCCTTCAAGGACAAAGGCCTGCTCGGCATCACGGACCTGCTTGTGATGAAGCAGATCGCGGATGAGAGAACCTGTCGCCGCGGGTAAGGAAGGAAGGTTGCGCATGCCATGCCTGTCCGGTTCACGCGCGGGCATATCCGCGCGTTCCGGACACACCGCCGCCCTTCACCTCTTCGGCGCTTGGGTCTGCGCAGGGAGAAGGAGCGTGGGCAAGGAGCGCGATGCGATGACCCAAGTTACTTTCGTTTTCGACCGGATGACGCTTCGGCCGCCCGCAACCGCTGCGCCCTGGCTTTGGCTCGCCTCAACTCGTTGAGCTTGCCGCGGGTGCGGTCCCGCTCCATGCGCAATTGCTCGAGCTGCGCGCGGAGATGCGCTTTTTCCTGCTTGTGAAGGTTGGCGCACTCGGCCCGCGACAAGTTGATCCAGTCGCCGCTGCTCCGAGCCCGCCTGATTCGCTGATCCAAAGACTCGCGTAACTGCTTGCTGCGCATGGACATGAGCGATTTCAACGCCTGCTGCCGGCGCTGGACTTCTTCTTCTTCGGCGAGAATGCCGCGGATATCAGTGCCAAGCATGGGGTGTGCCTCCTACAACCTGCCGTCGTGAACCAAATCAGTGGCGTATTTTACCCTATATCGACCCCCATCCGCCAGTTCGCATAATTAATTGACAATATTGATGTCTTTTGGCATTTCTCCAGGATGATCGCCCGTTCAGCACGGTTGCACCGTGCAGGTCGTTCACAGTATGATCGCGCCATGTCGATTGGCTCTTACCTTCAAGCTTGGCGGCTTTCCCGACGCCAACCGGCTGAAGTCCTTGCCCGGAAAGCCGATCTACCGGTAGCGACCGTCGAAGCGATCGAGGCCGGCGAACTGGACCCTCCGGTTTCGACGCTGGAGGCCCTCGCCTCGGCGCTCGGGGTTCCCGCTCCCTGGCTGTACGGCGATCCGAAAGACTTCGAAGTGCTGTTTGAACAGCCCGAGGAGGAAGGCGAAGGCGGCGGGCCGCTTCAGCCGAACGGCGTCGATCCGGTTACGGAGAGAGTTTTGCTCGGAACCCGCTTCGACCGGTCACTCTACGCGCTCCTGACGGCGCTGATCCAGAACGGCGACTCGAAGCTGCTGCGAGCCGCCGAGGTCAGCCTCCGCAGCTTGGTGAAACAATCCAAGCAGGCGACCGTCCCCTGGCAGTCCCGGCCGCCGGGGCACTTCGAGCCGCCCTCCGACTGAGCCGTTTATTGTCTCGACCCCGCCGTCGTCCCTGCTCTGTCCAGCAAGATCGCCACTCCCGTCAGGGCCAGCACGCCCGGCCATGCGCCCATCGGCGGGACGTCAAAGAGCGCAAATGGATCGGCGCTGAGACCCGGCCATAGCCCGCTCAACGCGATCGGGAAGGCCAAGACAATACCCATGAGCGCTTCGCCGGTCACCAATCCGGCGGCAAACAGGACTCCCTGTTGAGTCGAAGCGTCGCCTGACCTCGCCGCTCGCTTCCGCGCCCACTCGGCGATCAGCCCTCCCGCAACGATGGCCGCGGACAACTTGAGCGGCAGGTAGATGCCCAACCCCACGGCGAGCACGGGCAAGCGAAATGCGGCGTTTCGCGCGGCCTGCCGCCGATCGAGCCAGATCACCAGCGCGCCGATGGCCATACCGCCTCCTACCAGAGGCCATGGCAGACCCTCCCCGAATATGCCCTTCGCCAGGCTCGCCATCAACATGGCCTGCGGCGCGCTCAAAGGATGGGGATGGTCCGCCGTCGCGTCGCCGATTCCATACTTCGCGTGCAACAACGAGAGGACCGGCACGATCACCACGGCGGCTGTCGCGACTCCGACGACCTGCATGATCTGCTGCTTCCATGGCGTCGAGCCGACCAGATGACCGGTTTTCAGATCTTGAAGGTTGTCTCCGCCCATCGCCGCCGCGCAACAGACGACGGCCCCGATCAGCAACGTCGCCGCGGGACCGGCCGGGTGGCCCCGGCCCATGACAGCCACGAGCAGAAGCGACGCGAGCATGAGCGTGGCGATCGTCACGCCCGACACCGGATTGCTGGAACTGCCCACCAACCCGGCCATGTAGGCCGCCACCGATGAAAAGAGAAACGCCGCCGCCGCCATCACCAGCGTCATACCCGACGCCACCATCAGATCACCCACGACTGAGCGATAAATGAGCCACATCGCCACGACCGAGCCCACCAACGCGCCGGCGACCCAGGGAAACGAGGCATCCCGTTCCGTTCGCGGCGGGCCAAAAGTCGCCTCGGCGTGGGTCTTGCCGATGCCGGCGCCTTCCGCCGACAACCGTCCGTAGGATTCGGCCAGTCGGCGCAGGCTCCGGAGAATTGGGTCCCGGACCTGAATCAAGGTCCACACGCCGCCGACCAGCATCGCTCCGATGCCGACGTAGCGAATCCGGCTGCTCCAGATCGCCCGGGCCGCGGCAAGCCCGTTCATGCCCTCCGGCGCTCCCGCCACTGCGCCATACGCCGGGAGCAGGATCAGCCACCCGATCGCGCCGCCGAGAAACACGACCGCCGCAGTCCGGAGACCGATGATGAATCCCACAGCCAGCAAGGCCGGCGACAGGTTGATCCCTCCGTAGAGTATCGTCCGCCCGACCTGCCACGCACCTTCGGCCGCCTCAGTCCAGAGTCGCAGGCCGCTTTCGGCGAATTTCATGACCCCGCCGGTCACCGCCGCAGCGGCCAATGTTCGGAAGCCCGCCGTCGCCGCTCGACCCTGCCCGGTTCCTACCTTCAACACCTCGGCGGTGGCCAACCCCTCGGGGAATGTGAGCCTCGCGCCGACGATCAGCGCCCGCCGCAGCGGAATCGTAAAGACAACGCCCAGCAGGCCGCCGACGAAGGACACGGCGGTCGTCTGCCAATAGTCGAAGGCGGGCCAGTAGCCGATCAGGAGCAGCGCCGGAACGGTGAAGATCACCCCGGCCGCCAGGGCCTCCCCGGACGAGGCCGCCGTCTGGACGATATTGTTTTCAAGAATGTTGGATCGGCGGAAGCAGCGCAGGACCGCCATCGACACGACGGCCGCCGGGATCGAGGCGGAGACCGTCATCCCGGCGAACAGCCCCAGGTAGGCATTGGCTCCGGCCAGGACGGCAGCCAGAATGACCGAAAGGACCAGCGCTTTGATCGTAATCTCCGGCAGAACCGTCGAGGCGGGCACGACCGGCCCGGCGTCTTGTTTCTCCTGTAACGGCGGCATGGAGACAGCGTCCTGCGGCGGACGTTTCAGAGAACCTGCATGATCAGGCACTTCAGATAACGGGTCTCAGACATGGAGGCGAGCACGGGATGATCCCGACTTTGCGACCGGCTTTCGATCAAGCGGACGCGCCGTCTCGCGTCGCGCGCGGCGGCGAGCACGGTCCTCCACAGATCCTGCTCGCCGACGTAATGGGAACAGGAGCAAGACACGAGAAAGCCCTGGGAACGCACCAGCCGCAGCGCCCGCAGGTTGATTTCCTTGTAGCCGGCCAACGCAGGGGTCACCGCCTGTTTGCTTCGGGCGAAAGCCGGCGGATCCAGAACTACCAGGTCATACCGGCTCCCGGTCCGCTCCAGCTTCGCCAACTCCTCGAACGCATCGGCCTCCTGGTACGCGCAGATCTGCTCGACTTTGTTCAGCACGGCATGTTCACGGGCCAGGACCAGCGCATCGCGGCTCACATCCAGGCCCAGCACCGACCGGGCGCCGTGGAGCGCCGCCTGGAGGCCGAAGGCGCCCGTGTGGCAGAAGACGTCCAACACCTCCAGATCCCTCGCCAACGAGGCCGTAGCCGACCGATTTTCCCGCTGGTCGCAGAACCATCCGGTCTTCTGTCCCCGCTCCACGTCCACCCAGAAGTGGGCGTCCCCTTCGTATATCTCGACCGTCGTCGGACCTTCCCCGTGCAGAAACCGCCGTTCGAGCGGCAACCCTTCCAACGCCCGGCTCTTCGCGTCGTTGCGGAGAAACACACCCCGGGCGCCGGTTCGATTTCTCAACAGATCGGCGAGGACGTCCTTGCGGCGGTCCATGCCGAACGCCAGCGTCTGCATCACGAGCAATTCGCCGTACCGATCCACGATCAGACCGGGCAGCAGATCCGACTCGCCGTGAACGATCCGGTAGGCGTTCGTGCCGGACACGACCCGCTCGCGCAACCTGACGGCCTCTTCCAAGCGCGCCGCCCAGAATCCTTCATCGATCGGCTCATCGTGAAAGGTGAGGATGCGGACACGGATCTTGGAGTGCGGGTTGAAGAAACCGCGCCCGTGGAATCGACCTGCAGCAGTGTAAAGATCGACGAGGTCCCCGGGACCGGGCTCGCCCTTTATTTCCCGCACATGCCCGGCATAGACCCAGAGATGTCCCGGATCGACCCGTCGCTCCCGATCGGGAGACAGTACGATCCGTGCGGTCGGAATCTCGTCTGACGACGACATGGCGTACTTATCGGCCTCTTCCCTGCTCCGCGTCAAGCCGAATCAACCGGTGATGGGCACGCCCGGCGGGCCCGGTAGGACGCGTTCACCCGGCAAACCCTCGCGTGCAACTTGCGCGCGCGAGAAGGCCGTGCGAAACTAGCGTTGATGACCAAGGCTCATCCCTCCTACCGGCAACTGCGGTCCCGCCTGCGTATGGCGCTCGCGGTCAATGCGTTCATTATCCTGGCGGAGTTCGCCGGAGGCCTCCTGCTGGACAGCATCGGTCTGATGAGCGACGCCGGGCACAACCTGATCGACCAGGGCTCGCTCTTTCTGGCGCTCTACGCGCACATGCTCACGTCGCGGCCGGCCAACGAGACGCGCACGTTCGGGTACCACCGCGCCGGCATCGTCGCAGCGTTCTTAAACTCCTTCATCCTGCTGCTCACCGCCGTCGGGATCACACTGGTCGGCGTAAAGCGGATTCTCTCCCCCGTGCCGGTCGCCGGGGGATGGATCATGCTGATCGCAGCGTTGAGCTTCGCTGCCAACCTGGCCATCGCGTTGCTCCTCCAACACGGGGCGCGCGAGGACCTCAACATCCGCAGCGCGTTCTGGCACATGCTGGCGGATGCTTGGGTCTCGCTCGGCGTCGTCATCAGCGGCGGGATGATCCTGCTCACCGGCTGGTCGATTCTCGATCCGCTCGTCAGCCTGGCCGTCGTCGGCGCCATCGTGAAAGGCGCCTGGCCGCTCTTCCGGGAATCGCTCGAAGTCCTGCTCGAATCCACGCCGCCGGGCATCAGCCCGTCCCAGATCGCCGCGACCATCGAGTCGATTCCCGGCGTCAAAAACGTGCACGATCTGCACATCTGGGCGGTCGAACCGCGGCTGGTCATGTTGACGTGCCACGTCCAGGTCGACGGCGACGACGCCGTGCTGACCAACGGTCTGCTGCGGTCGATCCGCGCGCGGGTGGCCTCGGACTTCGGCATCCGCCACCTCACGGTGCAGATGGAGACCCAGTGTTGCCACCCGGATGCGGTCCATTGCGACCTGAACCGGCTCGCCGATCAGCACCGGCCCGCCGAAGCCCTCGAACCCCGCCGTTGAGCTTTCGTCCGATCAGGCGCTCCGAGTAAAATGGCTGGCGCCGATTCAGCGATCCGGCAGGGCTCACGGCATCATCTATGGCGAGAGGACATCCCGCTCCGTTTTATCTCCTCTGCGGCTCATTGGGAGCCGGCAAGACGACCCTGCTCATGCGGCTCCTCGAACACTGGCGCAACCAAGGCCGCCGGGTCGGCGTGCTGATGAACGAAGCCGGTGCGGTCAGCATCGACGGCCCCCGGGCGGGCACGCTCGCGCAACAGGTGCTGAATCTCGCCGGCGGCTGCGTGTGCTGCGATACCAGAGCGGACTTGGCCTGGGGCATCGGGCGACTGGTCACGGACTACCGGTCGGACCTGATCGTGCTGGAATGTTCGGGGATGGCCGACCCGGCGGAGGTCGTCGATGCCGTCACGGATGTCTATGTGTCGCGACTGATCCGGCTGGAGCGGGCGGTCGCCTTGCTGCATCCGGCTGCGATGTCGGACGGCGCGATGTCGGATGTCGCGACACGTCACGCCGTCCGATATGCCGACGACGTGATCCTGAACAAACGCGATCTCTACGTGCCCGGTCTGTGGGAGCAGTTCAAGGCCGCTGCGATCAAGGAGAATCCCCACGCCAGGATTTGGGAGACCGTGCACGCCCGTGTGGACCCGCATGCGCTGCTTGAAGCCGATCCGCCCGCTCGTCCGGCGCCGACCGTCCACGTCGCGTTCGGGCAGACTCAAAGCCCGTCGACCGCGCCGGCCTCTCGCGCGCGCCATCACCCGATGGTGGTGACGATCCCTCTGCCTAACTCGTTGAATCGACCGCGTTTTCTCCGGTGGGTCGATGCGCTGCCGGAGGGAATCGAACGAGCCAAGGGATTCTTCCGTTTTGCCGGCGAGCCCGAACTACAGGAGTTTCAGTTCTTTCCGCCGCGCGTCCACACCGTCTCGCCCGTCACGTTGCTCGACGAGCCGGACCACGTCGTCGTTCTGATCGGCCGGGATTACGACCAGGAACGCTGCCGGAATGAACTTCTGGCCTGCGTCGAACAGTGAGCGAGAGCGCCGATCACCCGCGGGGTTGATGACAGGGGGACGGTGCGGGCTTGGCGGCCGGGCGAGGAAACCGAGGCCACCGCAGCAGGACCCACGCGGCGCCGGCTCCGAATAACCCGCCGATCAGCCAGCCCCCCACCACGTCCGTCACGTAGTGGGCTCCGACATAGACGCGCGCGAACCCGACCACGAACACCGCCGGCCAACTGATCCAGCCGGATCGCGGATAGAGGAGCTGCAGAAAAGCCGCGGCGGCCGCCGTGTTGACGGCATGGTTGGAGGGGAATCCGAACGTCCCGCCGCAGCCGACCAGTTCACGGATGCCGGGCAGCGTTTCGCAGGGCCGCGGCCGCTGCGCGAGATGTTTCAGTTGCGCGCCGACGGCGTCCACCAACCCGATGGCTCCGGCCAACACGGGAGCGGCCACGAGCGCTTCCCGCCAGCTCAGCCAGAGCCAATAGATTCCCAAGAGAATCCCGGGCAACCAGAGGAGCCCAGGTCTCGCCAATTCCGCCATTACCCAGTCGACACCGGGCGACCGGCCGGCCAGGCCGTTGATGGCGAGGAAGAGCTGTTCGTCCCAGTTCATCAGAAGATGGTCTGTTCGGTCTATCTGGTCTGTCTCGTTTGTCTGGTTGGTCGAAGCTGCCCGCTATTCGCTATCAGCTTTTCGTTCATCGCGTGCGAAAATGGATGCGAACCGTGAGCTCTCCGTCAATCGGCTCATCCCCTTTCATCTGCGGATCGAACGTCCACTTGTTGAGGGCGGCGATCCCCGCGATCGTCAACTCCCGATGCTTGGCCGGCTCCAACACGACGACCGTGACTTTCGCGTCTTTGGAGACCAGCATGCGAGCCTTCATCCAGTCGTCCAGCTCTTTCCCTTCCAGCGCCGGCGGAATGGCGGGCCAGGGGGTGGATTTGGGCACCGGGCCCAGTTGCTGGTCCTTGTTGAGCGGGAGCCCATGGACATGGACTTCCGGCAGTACCACAACGTCCTCGTCGTGATCGGATTGATGCGTGGCGCGATCGCCTTCGGCGGCTAGACTCTTTCCCGCCAGAAGAACGATCGGAATAACGAGTCCGGCTACCGCTGCAAAAAACCCGGCGAGCACGCAATGGCGCTCGGCTCGTCCGCCTGGAGTGTTCGACGCTTCACGTTTCACGCTTCACGCCTCACGGCTGTTAAAAGAACCACTGCCCTCTGAAGAAAAACGACCGCGGCATGCCGGCGTGCGCGACGCCGAGACCGATGCTCCCCTCGCCCTGGTTGATCAAATATTTCTGATCCAGCAGATTGATCACATCGAACCCGATCAGGAACTTCTGCCGATCCCAGGGCAACGGAATGACGTGAGACATGGAGACATTGTAAACCGTGTAGGACGGGCTGTGCGAAGAATTCGTCTTGGCTTCCTCGTCGGCCGCCGTGCGAAGACCCGACCCATAGAGCATCTGGCCGCTGATCGTCGTCCGCTCCCGAAACTTATAACTCACCACGGCCGAACTTGTCAGCAATTGCATGTGATCGCAAAACACGCCGCCCGGCGAGTTGACGTCGTCGATCTCCTTCTGTTCCAGCAGGAAATGGCCGGACTGGAGGCCGTAGCCCTTGCATTGGCCCCAGGCCACGTTCCCGCGCGCGGCCAGGTTGTCCGTCACCTGGATTTTCAGGGCGCCGTCGATCCCCCGCTGCCATCCCCGTTCGAAGGCGAAGAAATTCAGCAGCGGCGTGGTGCCGAACTGGCCGGCATCCGATTGATACCGGTTGAGTTTGTAATAGCCCGTCAGTACCAGCGTGGCCCATGATGTCAATGCGTGATAACTTCCCACCTGAAAGTAGTGGGATCGCTCGGCCCTGACCGTGTTGTTGGTCAGATTCTCGGGCTCGGCGGTCGTGTCGATGGTGTTGAGCTTGGCGAACGAGATCGCCTCCAGGTTCGGCGGGGTGAACAACCTGCCGTAGAAGGCATGAAAGACGTTGGCGTTGTCATACTTGTACGTCACGCCGACGCGCGGGCTGACCTGCCCCTCGCTCATTTGGTATTGGATCGCATCGCCGCGGACGCCGAGGTTGAACGTCCAGTGCTCGTCCGGCGTCCACTGATCCTGCAGCCAGAATTCCTGGCGGTAGCCGATCAGCCGGTTGTCGGCATCGAGCCCGAGCACGTTGCCGATCGGCTCGCCGGTTCCCGGATCGCGTTGAAAGGCGAACAGCCGCGTCTTGTTGACGGCCTGGGTGCGGTCGATCTGAAATCCTGTTTTGATGAGATGTTCTTTGCTGTGCACGTAGGTATAGTCCAGCCGTACGCCGCCCGAATAGGCCATCCGGTCTTGATCGGCCGCCGAGAACGGCTCATCAGGATCCGCGACGTGTGCCAGCACGTTGAATGGATCCGTTCTGAAGATGGCGCGGGTATGGCGGAAATATCCGGCCAGGCTGAAGAAATGGTTGGCGTTGATGTCGTGCCGCCAGACCATGTGGGCGTACTGGTTGTTTTCTTTCTGGTTTTCATCGATGGCCTGCGAGGCGACCGGATTGAACGCCGGGTTCTGCGCTTGCAGCAACGCCAGGACGTCCGGGTTGACCGCCAGCCCGGGCGTGGTGGGAATCTGATACTTGGCCACCGAATTCAGAAACAGCCACGTGAAGTTGTTGCGATTGTCGTGTTGATAGTCGCCGCGGAGGTAGGTCTGGTTGCGTTCGCTCTGCCCGTGGAAGATCGAATGCCCCAGGGTCGGCGGCTCGATCCCGCGATTGGTGGACGTAAAGCTGTTCAGCACGTAGTAGCGGAACTTTTCGCCCACCGTGCCGCCGTATTCGAAGGAGGGGTTGAGCGTTTCGTTCGATCCGCCGAACATCTGGAGCGAGCCGAAGCCGGGCCTGGTCCCGCTCTTGCTGGTGATATCGACGACCGCCGCGGTTCTCCACCCGTACTGAGCCTCCATACCGCCCAGGAGGATGTCGGCCCGTTCCCAGGCACGAGGCGTGATCACATCCGTGAAGGCGGACGTCACCGTATCCGGAATCGGCACCCCGTCGATGCGGAACTGCAAGTTGGCGTGGTCCTGTCGAATGTGCAACTGTTTCAGGGCGCCGTAGGTCGCGCTCGGAATGGTCAACAGCACATCGTGCAGCTCGTTGTTGTTTCCGCGCGGCAACGCTTCGACGTCTTTCCGGCTCACCGAGTAGGTCTCGCTCGACGCCTTGTACTGAATGGGAGGCAGCGGCGACACCACTTCCAGCGCGATTTCCTGCGTGAGGGCCAGAGTCAACCGGATCGGCGGCGGCGGTTCCGTGCCGATCTTCACGATCACATACTCGCTCCGATACGTCTCCTGCACGGCGCTGACCGAATAGGTGCCTTCCTGCGGCACCGCCACCGAAAACTCCCCCGCGTCGTCGGTGACGGCGGTCGCGACCGGATTTCCCTCCTGATCCTTGACCTGCACGATGGCTTGGGGAATGCGCCGCAGGTCTTGATTCTGGACGAATCCTCGAACAACCCTCCGACCACTCTCCTCCGCTGCGGAGGCCGAGCTCATCTCCCATCCGGATACGGCGTAGAAACCCAATAAGACGAATGACATCGCGCGGGCGAACCAATAGAAACGGCTCATGGTTCCTTCCTCCACCGGCAAAAATTGAATGAAGACGACGGCGCAAGCCCGCGCGTCGCGCGGTTGCGCCTGGTCCGACTCACTGGAAGCGAACGCTAGCGGAGCGGAGGCGCGCGCGAGGGACCGGCGGAGGAGGGATCGATGGAGAGAAGAACGGATTCGGCGGGGAATTCCCGTTGTCCGACGGTTTCGATGACAGGGAACTTGGGAGGACTGACGTCGAGCGACCCGGCCGTCTGGTGCTGCACCCACTGGCAGAGGTCCGTGTCGGAGTGCTCATGCCCGTCCGCATCGGCGGCGGCCAGCTCGTGGTGGACGTCCAATGCGACGGCGAACGGCGCCAAGACCAAGAGGACGAGACCTACGGTCAAGGCCGCGAGCGTGCGTGCTTTGCGATAGACAGCAGGTCGTGTCAGGAAGGTCCTCATCAGCGGACGATCTTGTAGCAAAGGCCCTTGCTCAACCCCAGGCCGCGGCGAGCAACCAGCGACAGGACTGAGCGCCCATACGGGTCAGCGGCATTCCGGGCACCATCCGAAAAATTCCAGGGCGTGGCTTTCGACGACGAATTTGGTCCGCCGTTCGACCACCTCGGTCAACTTTTTCAACGGGCAGAGCATCAAATCGGCGATACGGCCGCATCCCCTACATTGAATGTGATGATGGTGCTGCCGGCCGTGACGCACCTCGTACCGCATCTGCCCTTCGTGGAACCCGACCGGCTCGATCAAGCCAAGCTCCTGGAGCATGGCCAGATTCCGATAGACGGTGACGAGGTCCACTGTTCGATGCACCCGCTTCAGGCGCTCATGCACCTCCGCCGCGGTGATCGGCAAGGCGCTCTTCTGAAGAATCTCCAACATCGCCTTCCTGGGCTTGGTGAGTTTCTTGCCGCCCGCTTTGAGACTGCGGAGCATCGACGCGTTCATAGCACGGAATCCAATTGCAAGTGAGTTGCATTTACCACGGCGGCGCCGGCGTTGTCAACGCCGTTTTTCCATCCGACCCGGCCCGATGCAGCCTCGCCACGGAAACGAGGCTCGTGCTAAGATCGGCCGCCATGTTGATCGACACGCACACGCATCTGGATGATTCCCGTTACGATGCCGACCGCGAAGCGGTGCTCACCCGGGCGCGAGAGGCCGGGGTCGGCGCCTTCGTCACGATCGGGTGTGACCTGGCCACCAGCCGCTCGGCGATCGCGCTGGCGGAGCGGTACCCGTTCGTGTACGCCACGATCGGCGTCCATCCGCACGAAGTCAAACACATCGGAGACGGGTGGTACGACGAACTGAGGCGGCTCGCCCGGCATCCCAAAGTCGTGGCCTACGGGGAGATCGGTTTGGATTACCACTACAACCACTCGTCGCCCACAGAGCAGCGCCATCGGTTCCGCGAACAGATCGGGCTGGCCCGCGAGTTGCAACTCCCCCTCGTCGTTCATACGCGGGAGGCGCAGGAAGACACGATCGCGATTCTCAAAGAGGAGCACGCCTCGGAAGTGGGCGGGGTGTTTCACTGTTTCTCTGGAGATGCGTGGCTGGCCAAGGATGCATTGGATCTCGGTTTCTACCTGTCCTTTTCGGGAATTATCACGTTCCAGAACGCGACCATGTTGCGCGAGATCGCGAAAACCGTCCCGCCCGATCGCCTGCTGATCGAAACCGATTGCCCCTACCTCACGCCGGTTCCCCATCGCGGCAAACGTAACGAGCCGGCCTATGTCGCCTTGGTTGCGAAAACATTGGCCGAGATCAGATCTGTGCCCGAGGCCGCGACAGGGGAGATCGGCCGGATCACGGCGGAGAACGCCCGCCGGCTGTTCAGAATTTCCTGAGCCGGCGGTTTCTGCGACGAAGCGCTTTGGGAAGTTTACGCGGGTTGCCCTTCTTGTCCGGGTTGCGTCTCAGCGGGTCCTCTTCCTCGACCACCCGCCCCTTCAACGCCGGGCCGGCGGGCCATGCGACCGGAGCGGAGAGTTTGGCGACAAATTCGGCGGCGCCGATCACGAACGCGCCGTGCGCTCTCGCAAAATCCGCCACCTCCCGGTCCGACGACACCACCGCACAGTCCCGACCGTATGCTTGCGCGAGCCGCTGGATGACTTGATCGGCCCGCTCGCCGCGCCGCGAATAAATCACTTCAACGCCCGAGCGGTGCTCGTGGCGTTCGACGCCCAAACCTGCCCGCCACCCGTCGAAGACCACGGTGATCGCATGCCCTTTGCGTTGCCGATAGCCTGCCAAATCGCGCAGCAACTGCTCGCGCGCGAACTCGCTTGGAGGCCTGCCGGAGGACGGACCGGCAGACCGAACGCCGAGCACATTGTAGCCGTCGATGATCAGATGCGTCGTCACGGTTCTAGCCCGCCGCGGGAAAGTCCGTCAATCAGGCTGCGCCCTGTGGAAGACTGTGAATTTCCTGTGATTCCCCTTGACAATACCGGGCACATCTGAGAAAAGTTTTTCATCCGATTCAACGCGTAAAACGTAAGACGGAGTCCTTTGTGACCAAGCGGCGTCGGGCCGTTGCGTGTGTTTTCCTTGCCCTGCTCTTCGCAGCCGGCGCACCGCTCCCTGCGTCTCTGTTCGCCGCTCCGCCCCGGGTCACAACGCTGCCGCCGCATTATACGGACTCCCTGGTCGTTCGTCCGGTCGCTAAGTCTCGGAAAAGGTCTTCGGCTTTGACGCCGGCGGTGATCCGGGATTTACGGGTCGCCACGTATCCGGACTGGACCAGGCTCGTCCTGGATCTCGAACGCAGCGTGCAGTTCACCGAAAACCGGCGGAACAATCCCGACCGGGTCATCATCGAGCTGAAAAACGCGAAACTGGGGAAAGCCGCCAAAGGGAAACTCTCGGGCGGAACGCTCCCCGAAGCCGTCACGATCACCCAGAGAACCCCCCGATCCGTCGCCGTCTCGCTGAAGGCGAAACGTATCAGCGACTATAAAATCCTGCCGCTGTCGAACCCCGACCGGTTGGTGGTCGACATCGTGCCCCGCCACGGATCCGAGAGCATGGTCAAAACCGGAGACCAGCCGGCCCCCAACGGCAATGAAGAACCGCAGCCGCGCGTCCAGCCGGTTCCACGACAAACAATCAAAACGATCGTCATCGATCCGGGTCACGGCGGCAAGGATCCGGGGGCGCGCGGCGCGCATGGGACGGAAGAGAAAGACATTACGCTGAAGGTCGCGCTGTTGCTCCGCGATCTCCTCAGCAAGGAACCCGACACCCGGGTGCTGATGACGCGGGACCGCGACGTGTTCATCGAGCTGGAGGATCGGGCCAAGTTCGCCAACAGCAACAACGCCGACCTGTTCGTCTCGATCCACGTCAATTCGCATCCGCAGAAAGGGATCAAGGGCATCGAGATCTATCACTTCGGCGAAGCCAAGGATCAACGCGCGCTCGAAGTGGCGGCGCGGGAAAACGGCACGCCGTTGAGCAGCACGGGCGTCAGCTGGGAATACCTCGTCGCCGACCTCCTCACGGCGAAGAAAATCGAGGACTCGTTGGAGTTGGCCTGGACGACCAAGCAGGCGATGGTCACGCGCCTGAACGGCCATTACAACACGGTCGATCATGGGGTCAAGACGGCTCCGTTCTATGTCCTGCGTTTCACCACTATGCCCAGTATCTTGGCCGAAATCGCGTATATTTCCAATCCGGCCGAAGAGCAACTCCTGAAGAGCGCGTCGTTTTTGGCGCGCGTCGCCGAAGCCCTGTTCGACGGCGTCAAAACGTTTGTCAGTCCGCACCGTCTCTCCTCAAAGTAACGAGCCGCGCCCGGCCGCCTCTCGCAATGCCCACCCTGAAGGTCACCTTGGAATATGACGGCACCCGCTACGCGGGGTGGCAACGTCAGCCCGACCGGCCGACGATCCAGGAAGCCGTGGAAGCGGCGCTTGCCCGGATCACTCAGGCCCAGATCCCGCTCATCGGAGCCGGCCGCACCGACGCGGGCGTCCACGCGCTCGGCCAGGTCGCCAGCTTCCGGACTGAGCGCGTGATGTCTCCCGAAGAATGGACCAGGGCCTTGAACGGAGTCCTGCCCGACGACATCAGCGTGCGACGTGTCGAAGAGGTGGACGCCGGGTTCCACGCGCGCTATTCCGCGCGCGGGAAGCTCTACGAATACCGTATCCTCAACCGTCCCGAACGGTCGGCTCTGCAGCTCCAACGGGCCTGGCACCTGCACAAACCGCTCGACGTGCTCGTGATGAAAACCGCAGCCGGCTTGCTGGTCGGCAAACACGACTTCTCGTCATTCGAGGGCGCCCTGAGCGACAACGAAAATCCCTGGTGCGATCTGCAGCGGCTTGACATCGATCAGGAGGCGGACTTCATCCGCATCCAAGCCTATGCGGACCGTTTTCTCAAACAGATGGTACGGACGATCGTAGGGACATTGGTCGAAGTGGGTTTAAAGAAACGCTCACCGGAGTCTCTGAAGGAGATTCTTGAAGCGCGGGACCGTTCGGCGGCCGGGAAAACGGCTCCGCCCCATGGGCTTTACCTCGTCAGGGTGGATTACTAGCTGCAGAGCGTGCCTCCTGTCTCAAGGGACCCGCCGGACGGCACATGCTCGGTTCCAAAGCCGAAAAGACCTCGATTGTCCGCGACCGGGAGAACGCCTGTCATGCCGCTAACGGCGCCGCCGGCACGGGCTCGGGTTTTCGGCTTCCCCGTGCTCCGGGTTGAACCCGGTACAGGAGGCCCGCAGCGTCCGGTGGATGCATAGGCGCGCACTTACCGCCCTTCGACCAGGGATGAACATCGTGCGCGAAGGGCTGACCTTTGTGAACCGGCGATCCGTCGACGTTCCGTCTGAGCCCGCAATTGATGCACTTCCATTCATAGAGACTCACGTGCGCGTCGACGTACCGTTGCTCCACCATCAACCCGGCGCACTTGGGACACTTCATCCTGTCACCACCTCCTGCTGATCTTGCTGCGAATGAATCGTGGGCTCCGAACGGCCACGACCCGTACCATTGAATAAGCTGACTTTTTGCCTGGTCAAGCCGGGGAGAATGCCGGCCTACCGGCGGCAGGCCGCCCCATGCCGAGTCGAATTCGCCTGGAGGATGATTATCAACAGGGCCATCGAGGCGTCACCTTTCCGTCGAGTATATGGTCAACGGGGAACCCCGATGTCGAACGGCAGGACGGGAATCAGCAGAATGCGATGACCGGCTTAAAGAAAGCGGAATTGTTCAAAGCGGTCATGGGGGCCTGCGTCGAACGAATCAGCCAAGAAATGGATCTCACGTCGTCCGACGTCGGCCGGCCGCTGAACGAGCTGGCGGTCCGCTATGAGACGTCCTGTCCCGTGACCAACGGATCGGCCCCCTCCGTGAAGTTCCTGCATCGGTGGGCCGAAGCCTGAATCGAAGCGGCGCCCGAGCCTTCTCTCGCTTTTCGCCGGTAGTTCGCGTATCCTGCGAGCAGGCTCGGCAGGCGGAGTCGCCCTGTCGGCCGCACACCATACAGCGACGGGAAGATTGAACAGGATGACGCACCTCCGTTCCGGTGGACGCGACCTTCGCCGGGTTTTTGCTTGCGCCCTCCTCTTCCACGCTTTGCCTGCCGTCGCTCAGCAGCCGGACGACATTCTCGACCTCAGCAAACGGATGGTGCAACTCGAGCGGTCAGGAAAACACGCCGAGGCGCTTCCCTTGGCGCAACGCGCGGTCGAACTGTCGGAGGAAGCTCTGGGACCGGAAGATCCAGCCGTCGCCGTCTATCTGGACCATTTGGGCACGCTTTATCATCGCTTGGGCAGGGTTGATCAAGCCGAGTCTGCCTTGCAACGGGCATTGGCGATCCAGGAGAAGGCTCTGGGCTCCGACCATTTGGCTGTCGCCGCCACCCTGAACCACTTGGGCAAGCTCTACGGCGCCACAGGAGAAATCCCGAAGGCCGAGCGGCTCCTCCGACGGGCGCTGGCCATCCGCGAAGGGCTTTTAGGCCCGGATCATTCCGCCGTGGCCGCCAGCTTGAACACCCTGGCCGTCGTCTTGTTCGTCGATAAGCGCTACGCGGAGGGCGAACCGCTGTTCCTGCGGGCGCTGGCGATTCAAGAACGCGGGCTCGGAGCGTCTCATCCCAGTGTGGCGACGACGCTCGACAACTACGCGGCGCTGCTGCGCGGCGCCGGTCGCTTCGAAGACGCCGCGCAGGCGGAAACGCGCGCCCGGCGCATTCGTGAACAAGCTCAGCCTCGGCAGGCTCCCCGCCCATAACGCTGTCCTCGCGAGCGAAGGCTCCGCGCCTGAAAGCTACGGGAAAGGGCTGATGGACGAGGAGGAAGGGAACGAAAGGAAGGTCCTGTCGCAAAGGGCGGGCTGACCTCGGACTAACTCTGATTCGGCGGGTTCTCGAGCTTCTTCCGCAGCTCGATCAGTTCCTGTTCGAGCGCCGCGAAGCGGTCCGCGATGGGGTCGGGAATGTTGATGTGATCCATGGTGGCCTCGGGTACTCGTTCGCCTTCGGTCTTGATGATGCGGGCGGGCACCCCGATGACCGTGGAGTTGGGCGGGACGGATTTCAGGACCACCGAGTTGGCGCCGATCTTCACGTTGTCCCCGATCCTGATCCCGCCCAGGATCTTGGCGCCGGCACCGACGACCACATGGTTTCCCAGGGTCGGATGCCGCTTTCCACGCTCTTTCCCTGTGCCGCCCAGCGTGACCCCCTGAAAGAGCGTCACGTGGTCGCCGATCTCGGCGGTTTCGCCGATGACCACGCCCATCCCATGGTCGATGAAGAAGCCGGTCCCGATTTTGGCGGCGGGGTGGATCTCGATTCCCGTCAGCCAGCGCGCGAACTGGGAAATGGCCCGCGGGACGAACGGCACCCCTTTGCTGTGCAACCAATGCGCGAACCGATAGGCGAGGATAGCATGAAAGCCCGCGTAGGTCAGGACGACTTCCAGTGTGCTGGTCGCAGCCGGATCACGGTCGAAGACGGCTTGGAGATCTTGTTTGATCGTTTTGAACATGGCCAGAATCCCGGCTCTCAGATCTCAGCCATCGGCTATCAGCGCAACCTGATAGCCGAAGGCTGACATCTGACCGCCGACGACTCATTGATCGAGTCGCTCAATCACACACACCGCCTGGGTCGCAATGGCTTCTTCCCGGCCGACGGCGTCCAGTCCCTCGCCGCTCTTGACCTTGACGTTGACCAGATCCGGATCGACCCGGAGAACCTCGGCCATCCTTTTCTGCATCGCGGCCAGGTGCGGGCTCAACCGGGGAGCCTGCGCAATGATGACCGTATCCAGGTTCACCAGCCGATATCCCTTTCGCTCCAGCTTGCCGATCACATCCTCCAAGAGTTTCAGGCTGGAGATGTCTTTGTAACGGGGATCGGAACTCGGGTAATGACGGCCCAAATCTCCCTCCCCCATGGCTCCTAGCAACGCATCGCAGACCGCATGAACGAGCGCATCGGAATCCGAATGCCCCTCGAGCCCTTTGGGATGCGGAATCTCAACGCCGCCTAAGATCAGTTTGCGCCCCGCCGCCAACGGATGAATGTCGTACCCGATGCCGATCCGCATCCGAGCCTCGTTAATCGTTAACCGCTACCCGTTAATAGTTTGATGCAAAGACGGATAATAAGGCGGTCATTCCGTCAACGACTCGTATGTCACGTTCAACGATTCACGTTTCACGTCCACTACGCGCCGCCAATATCGCTTCGGCAATGAGCATGTCCTCCGGCCTGGTGACCTTGATGTTCTCTCCGCTGCCTTCCACCACCGCGACGCGTCGGCCGAGCAATTCGACCAGGTGCGCGTCGTCCGTCGCCTGGATGCCTTCCAGTTGGGCCTTGCGGTGCGCCTCTTCCAGCCAATCCCTTCGAAACGCCTGCGGCGTTTGGGCCAGCCAGAGGTGACGCCGGTCCACCGTCTGTTGGACGACTCCGTCGGCTCCCATTTGTTTTACCGTGTCGCGCATCGGGATCGCAACGATCGCCGCGCCGTGCTTCGCCGCCACCTCGATCACGTCCCACACCATCCGTTCGGTGAGAAACGGCCGGACCGCGTCGTGCACCACGACGATTTCCGTTTCCTCGTCGACTTCCGCGAGCGCATGGCGCACCGAGTCCTGTCGATGCTCGCCGCCGGCCACGATCTTGGTGACTTTCTTGAACCCGTGAGGAACGACGACCTGGTCCAGGCAGTATTCCCGTTCGGTCTGAGGAACCGCGAGGATGATCCCGTGGATCGCGGATGAGGCCTCGAGCACGCGGAGCGCGTGTACGAGCAGGGGCAGGCCTCCCAGCGCAAGAAACTGCTTCGGGACGGTCCCGCCCATCCGCAAACCCCGTCCCGCGGCTGGCACAAGGGCGACGGTGCGTCTAACCACGCGCGACTTGAAACTCCTCCCGCTCGCTCTCTTCCTTAAGTCGTGTGAAGATCATGCGCCCCGCTGTCGTCTGCAGGACGCTGGTGACCACGACGTCCACATTCCGGCCGATGCAGCGCTTTGCGTTGTCCACGACGATCATGGTTCCGTCGTCCAGGTAGGCGACTCCTTGCCCGGCTTCCTTGCCTTCCTTGAGCACGAACACGCGGATGGTTTCGCCGGGCAACACGACCGGACGCAGCGCGTTGCACAACTCGTTGATGTTGAGCACGCGAACGCCCTGCAACTCGGCCACCTTGTTCAGATTCAGATCGTTGGTGATGATCTTCGCGCCGACCTTCTTCGCCAAGACGACGAGTTTGGCGTCGACCTCCTTGACGTGCGGGAAGTCATCCTCGACGATGCGCACGTCGATGTCGACCATCTTTTGAATCTTGTTGAGAATGTCGAGCCCGCGCCGGCCGCGCGCCCGTTTCAGCGAGTCCGACGAATCGGCGATATGCTGCAGCTCGTTCAAAATGAAGTGGGGCACCAGAAACGTCCCCTCCAGAAACCCGGTCTCGCACAGGTCGGCGACGCGTCCGTCGATGATCACGCTGGTGTCGAGAATTTTCGGATTCGCCGCCGGCCCGCCGAATTCCGTCTGCTTCACCCCGCCGGGGAATTGTTCCCGGCCGAATCGCCCCCCAAGGACGAGGCCGAGATACGGAAAGCCCAGCAAAAACACCAGCCCGCCGATATGGAAGAGAAACGTTTCGACGTCGAAAATCACGCTACCCACCCACTCCACCAACCCGGCCAGAAGCAGTCCTACCGCCAGGCCGGCGGTTCCGCCGAAAATGATGCCGAACGATAATCTTCGAAGCGCATACTCGCTCGCGATAATCAAGCCTCCGGTCGCCGCCCCGATTCCCAACCCCATCAGCAGAAACTGGCTATTGATCTCTTCGGCGCGCAAGAAAAGGGCCATGCCTGCCAGAGCGCTGAGAAGGACGAATATGGCTCGCGCTACCATACGCTTCACCTCCTCTCGATATCCGATGCGAACATCCGACCCGCCCGGTCGTGGGTCACGGCCGCAGGGTCAGGAAGACCGTGCGGCCTTGTCGCTCATCAACAGCAACACCGTCCGACCCTTCGGCACAGCGACGGCAAGCCGTTCGTACGTCTTCAGCGACGTCACCGGCTTCCGGTTGACCTCCAGGATGAGATCGCCTTCCTTCACGCCTCCCTCTTCGGCCGCGCCGCCGGTCCGCACGCGCACGACGACCACCCCTCGTTCCCCGGCCTTGAGCCCGTACCGGGTCGCCGCCTGCTCCGTCGGTTCGTGCACGTCCATATCCGAGAGCAAGCCGGCGGGTGCCACCGGCTCTTCCGAGTCCCCACCGTTCTGCGCCACCGTCTGCGGCTGCTCGGCGATGGTCACCTTGACCGACTTCGGAGCCTTGTCCCGAATCAGTTTGACCGTGACCCGTTTGCCGATGGGAGTCTGGGCGACGGCGTTTCGCAATTGCGTCGGGTTCTCCACCGCTTTGCCGTCGTACTCGACGACCACGTCACCGCGCTCGAAGCCCGCTTTCTTGGCCGGGCTGTCTTCCACCACATCGCTGACCAACACCCCTGCGGTCCGGGCCAACCCGAATTGCGCCGCCAGCTCCGGCGAAAGCTCTTGAATCGACACGCCCAGCCATCCACGCACGACTCGTCCCTCACGGACCAGTTGCTCCATCACCGAGTGCGCGAGGTTGCTCGGCACCGCAAACCCGATCCCCATGTTGCCGCCGCTTCGACTGAAGATTGCGGTGTTGATCCCGACCACTTCGCCGCGCGCGTTGACCAACGGCCCGCCGGAGTTACCCGGATTGATCGCCGCATCGGTTTGGATGAAGTCCTCGTATTCGGCGATCCCCATGCTGGCCCGACCCACCGCGCTGACGATCCCCATCGTAACGGTCTGGTTCAGCCCGAACGGATTGCCGACCGCCAGGACGAGTTCCCCGACTTCCAGCCGATCCGAATCGGCCCATCGGACGGTCTGCAACCCGTCGGCATCGATTTTCACCACCGCCAGGTCCGTCTTGGAATCGGTGCCGATCAGCTTGGCTTTGAACTCGCGCTTGTCGGACAGAAAGACCTTGATGTCGTCCGCCTGGCTGACCACGTGGTTGTTCGTCATGATGAGCCCGTCGGGCCGGACGATCACCCCCGACCCCAGGCTCCGCTCTTTGTGCAGTCGCGGCGCCTCGAAGCGGCGGAACCATTCGTCACCGAAGAAGCGATGAAAGAACGGGTCGTCGGGCGGCGCGCCGTGCGGTTCCCCGCTCCCGCGTCTGCTCCTCGTCGCGAAGATATTGACGACGGCCGGCTTCACCGTTTTCGCGATCTGCACGAAACCCTGCTCGCCCCCCGCGACGGCGGCCGGCGGTACCGCCGCGGGGACCGGCTTCGCCGGCCGGGGAACGGGCACGGCATGGCCAGTCGGCACCCACCCCATTTCGGAGGCCAGGACGACGCCGAGCAGAACCCCGCCGGCCAGCAGCAGGCCGCTTATCCAAAGCGAGGAGCGATTCCGGTCTCTGCTTTCGGGCGCTTCCGGCGGATTCACGGTGTATCCCTTGGGAACGATAGTCGTTCAACGTGACCCGTCCAAGACGTGATTCGTGAATCGTGATTCGTAAACGGTTCACGATTCACGTTTCACAGGACCTTCACGGAATCTCACCCGCATAGATGCCCATGATGGTGTGCAGGAATTTGATCGCTTCGGCCCTGGGTCGCTGGAAGGAATTGCGGCCGATGATCGAGCCGAACCCCCCGCCGTCGCGGATCGCCCGCACTTCCTCGAACACGGTTTTTTCATCGCTCTTTGCGCCGCCGGAAAAGATCACGACGCGGCGACCGTCGAATGCGGACTGCACGACGTGCCGGACCCGTTCCGGCAGCGTCTTGATGGGCACCTGCTCGGCTTCGTACACCTTCTTGGCCGCGGCCTGCTCGAGATACGCCGTCGGCAGCTTGACCTTGATGATGTGGGCTCCCAACTGCGCCGCAATCTGCGCCGCGTAGGCGACGACGTCCATCGCGGTCTCCCCTTCCTTGCTCAACCCCGAACCGCGCGGGTATGACCAGACCACGACGGCGAGCCCGCACCGTTTGGCCTCCTCCGCGATTTCCCGCAACTGCTGATACATCGTGGTGCAGTGGGCCGAGCCGGGATAAATCGTGAAGCCCACCGCCGAGCAGCCGAGCCGCAACGCGTCGCGCACGCTCCCCGTCACGGACGGCAGCGGATCCTTGTCCTCGTGCAGCACGTCGTGATTATTGAGTTTCAGGATCAGGGGAATCCGCCCGGCAAACTGAGCCGCCCCCGCCTCCAGGAATCCCAGCGGCGCCGCGTAGGCATTGCACCCGGCTTCGATCGCCAATTCGAAATGATAGAGCGGGTTGTAACCCGGTGGGTTGGGCGCAAAACTCCGAGCCGGCCCGTGTTCGAATCCCTGATCCACGGGCAGGATCACCAGCCGGCCGGTTCCGGCCAGACGGCCGCTGTTCAACATCCTGAACAGATTCGCCTTCGTTCCCGGATTGTCGCTGGCATACCAACTCAGGATTTCCTTCATGCGCTCGTTCATCACACCCTCCTGGGAATCGCGATTCATGAATCGTTACACGTTAACCGGGACGTGTTGACCGTGCAGGCGCCGCGCGTGAATCGCACAAGTTGTCCGGACGAGTCCCGATGAACGAATAACGTTGAACGCCTTTCTCACCGTCTTCCCTGAATGAATTCCTCCGCTTCCTCCACATCCTCCCGGCTGCCGATGATCAACGGTACCCGCTGGTGCAGGCTCTTGGGCTCGACGTCCACAATCCGCACGGCGCCTGTGCTCGCCCTGCCGCCGGCCTGCTCCACCACGAGCGCCAGCGGATTGGCTTCATAGAGCAACCGAATCTTCCCTTCCGGCTTATCCACTTCGCCGGGATAGAGGTAGATCCCGCCGCCCAGCAGCATCCGGTGGACGTCCGCCACCAGACAACCGGAATAGCGGGAACTGTAGGGACGACCGCTCGCGTGATCCCGGACCTTGAGGTGGTCGATGTACCGTTTAGTCCCGGCCGGCCACTTGTGATAGTTGCCTTCGTTCACCGCATAGACTTTCCCTCGGGGCGGCATTCGGATCTGCTCATGCGAGAGAAGGTACTCCCCGATACCCGGATCAAGGGTGAACCCGTGCACGCCCCGGCCGACCGTGAAGACCAGCATCGTGCTCGAGCCGTACAGCAGATAGCCGGCCGCCGCCTGTTCGACGCCTTTCCGAAGCAAGTCGGAGTCGGCCGGCAGTCCGTCTTTTCTCTCATGTCGGAGAACGGAAAAGATGGCGCCGAGCGGCATATTGACATCCGTATTGGAGGAGCCGTCCAGCGGATCGAACAACAGGATGTATTTGCCGTGCGGCCAATTCTCCGGCACCAGCATCGGCTTTTCCAGCTCTTCGGAGGCCAGCGCGCATACGATCCCGCTGTACTTGAACACCTTGACGAACGTGTCGTTCGAGATCTCGTCCAGTTTCTTGACGACTTCTCCCTGGACATTGGTTTCCCCGGTGGCCCCCAGGATGTTGATCAGCCCGGCCCGGCGCAAATCCTGGGCGATCATCTTGCCCACGAGCCCGATCTGCGTCAAAAGGACAGAAAACTCCCCGGTCGCGGCCGGATGAGCCGCCTGCTTCTCGATGATGAAGCGATTCAGGGTGACGGGAAGCTGAGCCACGGTCGGTCCTTTCGAGGTCGCCTGCGGATGTCGCTGCTTGCCGGAAGCCGAAGGTGGAATTGACGGCCATTATATCGATTTTGGCCAAGACGGGCAACGAACGGACCCCTCATGGGGCGGACGCCGTGGAGAGACCGAACCCCTCGACCAGCCTGGCGACAACGGAGCCGATGATCACTTTCGCTTTCATCATCAACGGGATCCGCCGCTCATCGGTGGTAAACCAGACTCGAATATCGCCCTGGTTCAGGAAAATACCCTGAAAAGGCATGATCGCGAGCACGCGGGCGGTCTCGACCGTGCCCCACGGTCCCGTCAACGTCTCCAGCGCTTCGACCCGTACCTCCAGCATATAGTTCTTCTTGTCGTGGTGAACATTCATCACCAGAGAGGCCCCCGGCGTCATCGGCAGAGCGCTCCGCACGTAATAGAGACAGGAGATGGCGTCTTGCGTGCCGTTCGGGATCGCCAGCAGGTCGGTCCGGCCGTCCTTGACCGCGGCGACCGTCCCCGCCGTGTGGTGAAAGGTATAGTCGAAATCGTTCTTTCGTCGGCCTTCCCGTCGGCGAAAGCTCATGCGCTGAGGCAACAGCGTGGCGGCATCGACCCGGGATTCGACGCGGTTGTCAACCGGATAGAACCTGGTCACCAGGGGACTGGACTGCGCAGCGGCCAAGAACCTGAATCCCGGCCGACCGTCGGGTGTTGTGGACCGACCCGCCTCCAGCACCGCCGTGCCGGCCAGAATGGTGAGCCAGGAAATGTGATAGACCAACCGCTCGCCGTCCGCAAACGGAGAGCGAACCGCAGAAGCGCCGGACCTTGACGATGGAGAAAACCCGGAATCCGCCGAACCGGCCGGAAGCGCTAGGGAGAGAAGCAGGGAGAGGGAAAGAAGAGGGACGACGAGACGATCGGGAAAGACAGGTCGCTCCACATTCACGTCACGAGGTCATATGGCGTTGCGCCGCATCCAGTTCACGTTCGATCACCGATCGGATCGCGTTGAGCCGTTCGGGAGAGGCGGCTTCGAAACGCAGCACCAAGGCCGGCTGCGTGTTCGACGCCCGGATCAAACCCCAGCCGTCCTCGAAGATCGCGCGAACGCCGTCGATGGTCACCAAATCCCGGAGCCGCAGCCCCGACGGCGCCAGCGGCCGGTTCGCTTTCGCATAGGCGGCAAACTGCGCTTGCACTCGTTTGACCAGGTCGAACTTGATCGTATCCGGACAGTCCACCCGAATTTCCGGCGTCACCGCCGTCGGCGGCAGATCAGCGACGAGGCTTGAGAGGGACTTCCCGGTTTTGGCCAGGACCTCGATAAGCCGGCAGGATGCGTAGATGGCGTCATCGTACCCGAAATACCGATCCGCAAAGAACATGTGGCCGGACATCTCGCCGGCCAGCGCCGCGCCCTCGGCCTTCATCTTAGCCTTGATCAAGGAATGGCCGGTCTTCCACATGATCGGCCGTCCCCCGCGCTTGGCAATGTCGTCGTAGAGGCTTTGGGAGGCCTTGACCTCGGAGATGATCGTACACCCCGGCTTCGTCGCCAGAATATCGCGCGCGTAGATCACCATCAGCCGGTCACCCCACAGGATATTCCCCTGCTCGTCGACCGCGCCGATGCGATCGGCGTCTCCATCGTACCCAATGCCGACGTCCGCGCGAACGGACTTCACGGTATCCATCAGATCGCGGAGATTCTCGACCACCGTAGGGTCCGGATGGTGATTCGGGAATCGGCCGTCCAGATCGCAATAGAGCCCGGTCACCCGGCAACCAAGTTGTTCAACCGCCTGTTTGGCGACCAGCGCCGCGGCGCCGTTGCCGCAATCGATCACGACATGGAGATGATCCGCACGGACGCCGGCGAAACTGTGTTTCAGATAGGCGAGGTAGTCGGGGATGATCGGGTGACTCGAGATCCTCCCGACCCCGGAGACGAATGTCCCCGCCTCCATGACGCGGCGCAGCTCCTGAATGTCTTCGCCGTGCAGCGCCTCTCTGCCGAGACAGACCTTGAACCCGTTATACTCGGCGGCGTTGTGACTGCCTGTGATCATGATCCCGCCGTCGACAGGCAACTGGAAGAGCGAGAAATACAGCAAGGGCGTCGGACAGACGCCGATATCCACTACGTTGATCCCGCCGGCAATGAGCCCGCGCACTAAGCCGTCGCGCAGACTTGGCGAGCTGAGCCGCCCGTCTCGGCCGACGCTGACGGTCTTCACGCCTTTCTCACCGGCCATCGTCGCATAGGCGCGACCGATCCGCTCGGCGATGTCCTCGGTCAAATCCTTGCCGACGATCCCGCGGATGTCGTATTCGCGGAACAGACCCATGCTCAACTCCTGTGATGAGTGATGGGTGATGCGTGATACGCGTACGACCGAAACATTTCCGAACTCGTCACCGATCACCCATCACTGATCCCTGTTTCGGAGTCCGCCCGTAGTCGTCCTGAAACCGCACGATGTCGTCCTCGCCCAGATAGGGGCCGTTCTGGACCTCGATGATGTGCAGCGTCTCCCGGCCGGGGTTTTCCAGTCGATGTTTGGTTTCGACCGGGATGGCCGTGCTCCGGCCGACCGTGAGATCAAAGACTTCCTCCCCGCGCGTTACTCGCGCGGTTCCGCTGATGACCACCCAGTGCTCGCTGCGCTGATGGTGCAGTTGAAGCGACAGGCGGCCGCCCGGGTTCACCGTCACCCGCTTGACCTTGTATCCCGGACCTTCTTCCAACACCGTATAGGACCCCCACGGCCGGTACACCGTCAAATGCTCGAGATGCTCCGGCGCCCCCTGCCGCTTGAGCAGTTCCACCACCTTCTTGACGTCCTGCGACCGGGACTTGGGACACACCAGCGTCGCGTCCGGTGTATCCACCACGACCATATCGGAGAGACCGATTGTCGCCACCAGCCGCCGGTCGGCATAGAGGATCGAGTTGCGACTCTCGAGATCCACCACGCGGCCGCTGACCACATTCCCGGTCTTATCGAGCGGCGCCACCTCTTCAAGACTGCTCCAGTTTCCGACATCCGACCAGACGAAGTCGACCGGAATGACCGCCGCCCGTGAGGAACGTTCCATGACCCCGTTATCGATCGAGACCGGCGTCACCTTGCGGTAGGCGTCATCGACCTCGCTCCTCGGCGCGCCGCTCGCGAGCAACACCTCGATCTTGCGCATCGAACGAGCGAGGGCCGGCTGATGCCTGCTCAACTCATCGAGAATGGTTCGAGCCCGCCAGACGAAAATGCCGCTGTTCCAATAATAGTTGCCCGCCTTCAGGTACTGGGCCGCCTTGACCGCATTCGGCTTTTCAACAAACCGCGCGACCGGATGGCCGACCAGCTTCCCCGCTCTGGCGAGGCGGACGGCTCGTTTCGGCTGAATATACCCGTACCCGGTTTCCGGCCTGGTGGGCTTGATGCCGAAGGTGACCAGATAGCCCTTCGCGGCCAGATCCGTTCCAAACGCCACGGCGCGCCGGAACTGCCGTTCCCGCTTGATCACATGGTCGGCCGGCAACACGAGCATGACGGCGTCGGGGTCGCGCCGAACCAGCTCGAGCGCGGCGAGGGCGATCGCCGGCGCCGTGTTGCGTCCTTCCGGTTCGATGATGAAGTTGTCCCGGATCGCCTCTTTCCACTCTTGCAGTTGAACCCGAATGGAATCCGCTTGCGATGGATTGGCGGAGATCAACACGCGGTCCGCGGACGCGCAGCCCAGGACCCGCCGCATCGTCTGCTGGATGAGCGTTTCGTCTCCGATGATGCGGAGAAGCTGTTTGGGGTACAGCTGCCGGCTCAACGGCCAGAACCGCGTGCCGCTCCCGCCGGCGAGGATGACGGGATAGAGATGGTGGTTCAGTTCGACGTTCGAGGTTCGAGGTCGCATGGTTCTCATAATTAGCCCTCTGTGGAATCGGCTCTTTTTGAATTATCCTCTTTTCGAACGCTGAACCTCGAACTTCGAACCTTTGGCTTCCAAGATCAGATCCGCCACTTCGCGCACCGCGCCTTCGCCCCCCTTCTTGCGGCAGACATAGTCCACGACCTGCCGCACCGGCGGCAACGCATCGGCCGGAGCGGCGGAAAAGCCGACGGCTTTGAGCGCCGCGAGATCGTTCACGTCATCGCCGATGTAGGCCACCTCTTGCAGCATGAATCCATACCGCTCGGCCATCTCCTTGAGGACGGTCAGCTTGTCAAAGGCGCCCTGGTGCACCTCCGGAATCGCCAATTTCTCCGCGCGCCGCGCCACCAGCTTGGTGTGCTCCTGCGTGACCAGCGCGGTGATCAGTCCGGCCTTCTGCAGCAACTTGATACCCATCCCGTCCCGCGTGTTGAATTTCTTCCACTCGTCGCCCGACTCGGAATAATACATCCCGGCGTCCGTGAGCACCCCGTCCACATCGGTCGCGAAGAGGCGGAGCCGTTTCAGCGCTTCATTCACTTTCGCCTTGGGCCGCCGCCGTCGATCCGTTGACCGAGACCGAGCCATGAATGTTTCGTCCCCTTGGCTCCCGTCGACTGCCTCCAGGGTAGCGGGATAATCGTTACCCCGCCGCGCCTGACTCCGCCGCCTTCACATCTTGTTGTGTCGCGGCGTTCCGCTCAACCACCGGAGATCCGCCTCGACCATTTCTTCGACCAGGTCCTTGAACGTGAGCGGATAGGACCACCCCAACACCCGCTTCGCCTTCGAGGCGTCGCCTAACAGCGTCTCCACATCGGCCGGACGCAGAAATTGGGGATCGATCGTGACATAGTCGCGATAGTCCAAGCCGAGGTGCGCGAAGGCAATCTCCGCGAACTCTCGAACGGTATGCTGCTCGCCGGTCGCGATCACATAATCGTCGGGCTGGTTCTGCTGCAGCATCAGCCACATCGCTTTCACGTATTCGCGCGCATGCCCCCAGTCGCGCTTGGCCTCCAAATTGCCTAGTCGCAATTCCTTAGCCAACCCCAGCTTGATTCTGGCGGCATGGGACGTGATCTTCCTGGTCACGAACTCATATCCTCGCCTCGGCGATTCGTGGTTGTACAGGATGCCGGAGCACGCAAAGATCCCGTAAGCTTCGCGGTAGTTCCTCGTCAGGTCAAACCCCGCTACTTTCGAAATGCCGTACGCCGAGCGGGGGTGAAACGGGGTCAATTCGGTCTGGGGCGTCTGTTCCACCTTTCCGAACATTTCGCTGGAGGCCGCGAAATAGAACCGGCACTGCGGCACGCAGTCGCGCAACGCGGCTAGGATATGGTGCGTGCCGTTGATATTGGCGTTCAACGTCGAAAATTCGTCCTCGAACGAATAGGCGACAAAGCTCTGTGCGGCCAAATGGTAACACTCATCCGGCCGGACGGCCTGGAGCACGCGATAAATGCTCGGCAGGCTCTCCAGCGAGGCCGCGTGCAGATGCAGCCGCTCTTTGATCGGAAGAATGCGCCACAGCCTGTGCTCCGGGTCCTCGATCGCCACCCGGCGCACGATCCCGTGAACCTCATAGCCCTTCTGCAGGAGAAATTCGGCCAGGTACGATCCGTCCTGTCCGGTGATACCGGTAATCAGCGCCCGCTTCATCTTTTGGCCTTTCGTTCGAGGTTCGAAGTTCGAGGTTGTGCCGAAGATTGTTCTTTCCCTAGTCCGACTTCGAACGCTTTCTCTGTCAACTTCGAACTTCGAACATCGCTCACGAACCGGGCGAGCGCGTCCTTCCAGTGCGGCATGCGCACCCCGGCGTCGTTCAGCCGCCGGCAAGACAAGACGGAGTACGCCGGCCGTCGCGCCGGCCGGCCGCTGTCATCCGTCGAAATGGGTTCCACCTTCGCCGGAACGCCAACCAAGGAGACGATCTCGCAGGCGAACTCATGCCAGGTGCACTCGCCGTCCCCGGCGATGTGCAGAATGCCGCGCAGATCCAGAGGCAAGACCCGGCGAAGCGCGCCGGCCAAATCCCCGGCATGCGTCGGGCATCCCCGCTGATCCGCCACGACCCGGAGCACCGGCTGTTCGGCCGCCAGTTGCATGATCGTTTTGACGAAATTCTTCCCCGTTGGTCCGTAGAGCCAGGACGTCCTGATCACCAACGTGTTCGGACAGTGTGCGAACGCCTCCCGTTCGCCCTGCAGCTTCGATCGACCGTACACATTGATCGGATGCGGGTCGTCGGTCTCCACGTAGGGGGCGCGCTTCCGCCCGTCAAACACGTAATCGGTCGAGAGATAGACCAACTTTGCCCCGACCTTGGCCGCCGCCTGCGCCACCCGCCGCGTGCCGTCCGCATTGATGCGCATGGCCCTGTCCGGCTCGCGCTCGGCCTGATCCACGTTCGTATAAGCCGCCGTATGGATGACCACGTCCGGCCCGGCCTCGATGACGTACCGTGCGACGTCGGGTTGTTCCAGATCGAACTGCGGCCAGATTCCCAAGATGAGCGTCTCGTCGCGCAACACCTTGCGCAATTCGCTCCCAAGCTGTCCGTCGGCGCCGGTGATCAGAATTTTCATAGAGTTCGAGGTTCACATTTCGAGGTTCGAGGTTGAAAACGATCTTCTAACTTCGAACATCGAACATCGAACCCTCTGCAAGCCGCTTCCCGTACATCTGCTCGTAATAGGCGCGGAACTCCCCGGATTTGATCTTGCGCCACCATCCTTCATGGCTTCGGTACCAGGCGACCGTCGCCTGCAAGCCCTCTTCGAACAGCACGGTCGGAGCCCAGCCGAGCGCCCGAAGCCGGCTGCAATCGACCGCATATCGACGGTCATGCCCGGGCCGGTCGTGGACAAAGCGGATCAGCGACATTGGCTTGCCGAGAAGTTTCAGAATCATTTCAGCGACGGCGATGTTTTCCCGTTCGTTCCCGCCGCCGACGTTGTACACGGTTCCGGGTTGGCCGTGGAGCAAGACGTGCTCGATGGCCGCGCAATGATCTTCGACCGACAGCCAGTCGCGGCGGTAACGGCCGTCCCCATAAATCGGAAGCGGCTGATCGTCGATCGCGTTGGTCACGCACAGCGGAATGAACTTCTCCGGATACTGATTGGGACCGTAGGTATTGCTGCCCCGCGTGATCAGCACGGGGAACCGATAGGTCGTCCAGTAACTCCGCACCAACAGATCGCCGCCCGCCTTGCTGGCCGCATAGGGACTGCGGGGCGCCAGCGGATCTTCCTCCGTGGACAGGCCTGTCTCCACGCTGCCGTACACCTCGTCCGTGCTGACTTGCAAGTACCGTTCGACCTTCGCCTGGCGGGATGCCTCCAGCAAGACCGCAGTCCCCACCACATCCGTCTTCGCGAAACTGTTGGGATCCAGAATCGATCGGTCCACGTGGGTTTCCGCCGCGGCATTGATCACTGCCTGAATCCCGTGCTTCTCGAGCACCCGCTCGACGGTCGCGGCGTCGCAGATATCTCCGTGGACGAAGGTATAGCGCGGATGCCGCACCACATCAGTCAGATTCTCCAGATTGCCCGAGTACCGCAGGGCGTCGAGATTGACCACATGGTTGCGCGGATCTGCCAACAGCCTCCGCACAAGATGGGAACCGATGAATCCGGCGCCGCCGGTCACGAGAATACGCATAAGTCAAACTGGGATAGCGGGGTAACGGGATAGCGGGGTAATGGGACTACGAACACCATCTGGCCTCTCAACCTTTTCTTAAGGCGCGTACTAATGCGTTCAGCTTGCAGCTCACAGCTTCTCCCATGGCTTCGAACCGGTCATATTCAGCTTGGGTGACATACCCCAAGTCTCTGGCAAGAAGAACATAATAGCGAGTCTCCTCCAAGGAACCTCGTGCCGTAAACAGAAATTGAAGATACTCTTTGGTTGAGTGACGGGAATTGCCTTCAACGATGTTGGCCGGAACAGAGGTTACAGCACGGCAAAGCTGATTAGCCAATCGAAATCTTTCCTCATCCGGGAAGGAGTGGACAAGCTTGTAAGTTTCCAGGACTAAGGTATGAGCTTTCCGCCAAACGTCTAAATCTCTCCAGTGCATTCGTTCCGCTATCCCATCACCCCGTTACCCCGCTATCCCGTTACCCCATCTTATTCGCCCCCGTCTGAGCCACCAGCTGATTGGCCAGCAAGAGCGACTCGATCGTCCCCGCGTCCGTCCACCACCCGTCGAGGAGATCCCAGGTCAACTCGCCCGCTTCGATGTAGGCGTTGTTCACATCCGTAATTTCCAACTCCCCCCGGTCCGAGGGCTTGAGGGTTTTAATGATGTCGAAAACCCGCGCATCGTAGAAATACATGCCCGTGACGGCATAGGGCGACCGCGGCTGCTTGGGCTTTTCCTCGATCCTGACCACCCGCGTGCCGTCCAGCACCGGTACGCCGAAGCGTTGCGGGTCTTTGACTTCCTTCAGCAAAATCTTCGCGCCGGTTTTCTGCTCCCGAAAAGCCTGGGCCGCGCGCAGGATATTGCGCTCGATGATGTTGTCCCCCAGCATCACACAGATCGGCTCGCCGTCGGCAAAGTACTCGGCCAACCGAAGCGCATCAGCGATCCCGCCCTCCCCTTCCTGGTAGGTGTAGTCGAGGTGCTTGAGACCGAATTCTTTTCCGTTGCCCAGCAGCCTCAGAAAGTCGCCCGCATTGTTGCCGCCGGTGACCACCATGATCTCCCGAATGCCCGCATTGACCAGAGTCTGGATCGGATAATAGATCATCGGCCGGTCGTACACCGGCAACAGGTGTTTGTTCGTCACCCGCGTCAGCGGCAATAACCGCGAGCCGAGTCCTCCGGCAAGGACCACGCCTTTCATATCGCCTCCAGAATATGTTCGAGGTTCGACGTTCGAAGCGAGAACCTCGGCCCTCGAACCCCGAACGATCCTCAACGAGAACGATGCGCCAGTTCCCGCCTTAACTTCCAGGCCCGTTCGATACGATCCGCCTCATCTCGACCCCGCCGGTCAGCGAGCGAAAAGAAGGCGGCATAGGCCTCACGGTCACGGCAGACCAGCAGCCGCCCTTTCAAGGCCTCACGCTGCAAGATCGCGTTGTCGGTTATATTCAAAAGGACGAGATCCACTCGATCGCTGCCGGCCGCATCCTGTACAAGTCCCAGAATCCTCGCCCGTTCATCGAGATTGGGCTCGTGGTCCAGGTAAATCGCCACGTCGATATCCGAATCAGCTTTAGGGAGCACGCCGTCGCGCGCGGAGCCGAAAAGCAGCGCGAACAAGATACACGGTTCCGAGTCCAACGTATGAGCCAGGCGGTTCGTGTCAAAGCGCTTCGACATAGGCCTTTACTTCCATGATAAAGGCTTCGACGTCCTCCAGTTTGCTGGTCACGATTCCATAAAGAATGGCCAAATCGACACGCTCGTACTGATGAACCAGAAAATTGCGAAAGCGGATCATCGGAATGTATCGACCGGCATGCTGAACCACACCGAGCTCTTCAAGCCGCTCCCATGGCCGAAGCTGAAGTCTCAGGGGGAAGCCCCCCGGAGAGCGCAATAAGCCGCTCTCCGATATCGATCATCGCTTCGACAAGGATCTGCAATGCCCGTTCAACGATCTTCTGCCGACCCCAATCCTTGGCGAATTCCTCGTAGATCGATGGAAGATAACTCTGCAAACGGCGCAGGGTCTCTTCCATCTCGGCCAACTTCCGGACTAAGATGCCGTTCTTCTTCACCGTGTCCTAAAGGACCTGCCGAAAATACTCGATCGTCTTCTTCAATCCGTCTTCCAGCTCGATCTTCGGCTCCCAGCCCAGCAGCGCCTTGGCTCGGCGAATGTCCGGGCGCCGCACCCTCGGATCATCCACCGGCAACGGCTTGTGTTCGATCGAGCTGTCCGAGCCCGTCAGCTTTAGAACCAGCTCGGCGATCTCCAGCACCGTCAGTTCGCGCGGATTGCCGAGATTGACCGGATCATGAATGCTGGCTAGGTGGGACGGAGACGGCGCGGTGAGGAAACTCGCTCGATCCGTCCGTTCGCCGACGCTCTTGTCCGATTCGGCCAAGAGCAACGCCACGATACCACGGATCAGATCGTCCACGTAACAAAAACTCCGGGTCTGCGTCCCGTCTCCGAACACCGTCAACGGCCGGCCCTGCAGCGCCTGGACGATGAAATTGGACACCACGCGCCCGTCGTGCGGCCGCATGCGCGGGCCGTAGGTGTTGAAGATCCGCACGATCCGGGTATCCAGGCCGTGATACCGGTGGTAGGCCATGGTCAGGGCTTCCGCAAAGCGCTTCGCTTCGTCGTACACCCCTCGCGGACTGATCGGATTGACGTTGCCCCAGTAGGACTCCGGCTGCGGATTGACCAGCGGATCACCGTACACTTCCGACGTGCTCGCCAGGAGAAACCGCGCGCCCTTCGCCTTCGCCAGCCCGAGCGCCTTGTGCGTCCCCAACGCGCCGACTTTCAGCGTCGCGATCGGCAGCTCCAGGTAATCTTGCGGACTGGCCGGCGACGCGAAGTGCATCACGGCATCGAGCGGGCCATCGAGGTGCAGATAGTCGCATACGTTGTACTTCACGAAGCTGAACCGCTCGTGCCCCATGAGGTGCGCGATGTTCTCCGGCCGGCCTGTGACGAAGTTGTCCATGCAGACCACCTGATGCCCCGGCGCGATCAGAGCATCGCAGAGGTGGCTACCCAGAAAGCCGGCTCCACCGGTGATTAAGATTCGCACGAGTAAACCCGGGGTAACGGGGTAAAGGGATAATGAGGCAAACCGCTTTCAAACACCGCTTCTCCTCTTAACCCTTTCTCAGGGCACGCACTAACGCGTTCAGCATACAGCTCACGGTTTCACCCATGGCTTCGAATTGGTCATCTGCCAAACATCTCAATCTCTCCAGTGCATTGGTTCCGCTATCCCATTACCCCGCTATCCCGCTACCCCGTTACCCCTATACCCCTTATCCCTCTCCCACCTTCCGATACACCGCCACCATCTCCCGGGCAGTCCGGTCCCACGTGAACCGTGCCGCCTGGGTTAATCCCTTCTCGCGGAGATCGCGGCGCAGGTCCGCATCGGTGAGCACCCGCGCCATCGCATCGGTAAAACCCTGGGTATCCTTCGGTTCGACCAGGATCGCCGCATCGCCCGCCACCTCGGGCAGCGACGCAGCATTGGAACTGATTACCGGACAGCCGCACGCCATCGCTTCCAGCACCGGCAGGCCGAAGCCCTCATAGAAGGAAGGGAAGACGAAGACGGCGGCGTGTTGATAGAGCTCGATCAAGCGCTCATCGCTCACGACGCCGGTGACGACCGTCTGTTTCTCGAGACTGGCTGCCACAACTTGATCGCGCACCTCTGTTCGTTTTCCGACATCCCCGACGAGAACCAGATCATGCGCCTCCCGGATCGGGAGCGCCAGTTTAGCGAACGCCTCCACCAACGTCGAGACGTTTTTGGTCGGATCGGAACCGGCCACGCAGAGGATGTAGGGACGCCCCCTCGCCCCCACCCTCTCCCCTGAGGGGAGCGGGTGAGGGAGAGGGGCCGGCCGAAAGCGCGCCAGGGCCACTCCCGGCCGGACCACCGTAACTCGGTGAGCCGGAAGCCCCACCTGTCGCATGAGGTCTTGCCGCGAAGACTCCGAGTCGGTCACCACGTGGTCGAGGCCGGCCCATCGGTCCCCGACCAACACCTGTTCGATCACGCCGCCGAGGTTCCTGCGCGGGCGGAGCTCGCCGAAGAGGAGCGGCTTGACGTCATGGATCGTCGCGATGAACTTGCCTCGTTTCCACGCCACGCGGGAGTCGTAGGGAAAGTGAAGCACGTCATAGCGTCCGACGAGCAGCGGGGCCGTCTGCTCCCAAAACCGTCGCCGGAACAGGGGGAATCGAATCAGCCGGTATCGAAAATTGGGCCGCTCCGGAAACCGGCAGGCATCCGTCGGCATCAACACGTCATACTGATTGTCCCGATCAACCCGCCCGATCGCGTCAATCAGTTCCCGGCAGTAGCGCCCGAGTCCGACGTTGAAATCCTTGAGATGCCAGGCCGCGACGACGATCTTCACGAGCCTCCCAGGTGCGCCGGGGTCTTCCCTGTTTCACAGGAGCCTGGCAATCGCCGCACTGAACGCTCGGAGATCTTCCAGGTTCCGGTGGAGTATGTCATAGACCTGCTCATAATCGACTTTCCAATACATATGGACGAGGAGATTTCGAAACCTCGCCATCTGTTGAAGTCGTCTCGTCAGATCCGGCTGGATAATCTCCGCCTCACAGAGCATTCCGAAACACTCTGAATATTCTTCCGGCACTTTCCGAAGGCGCTTGGCCGACACGTGATAGCAGAGGGCCAGAGCGGCTTCAATGGCGACCAGCAGCCGATAACAGGCGAGATCAAGCGTATCTTGGTTCGAGAGAAACTCTTCCCGAGCGAGCGCTTTGAACCGTTCGAGCCGGCTCACCGAGTCCTCAATCTCCTTGCATCGCGCCCGGATGAGATCGGCGTTCAGGTTCATCGCGCAAAGGCTTCCTTCGTACTGTGCCGTAGCAACGGCGCGATATCCAGATAACGGCCGACGGTACGTTCCATCACCTCACCGAGCAGATCCTCGTCCCGACATAGGATGAGGTGCCCCCGCAAGACATGGTAGAGAAATGAAATCGGCACATCATTAAGAATACGGACATCCACGGGGACACCGACTCGGGCGCTGAGACGCTGCGCTAAATCTAAAGCCAGGATGGAAGCACGCTCCGTGGAGCGGAGATAGACCCCAACGTCCACATCATGGAACCCGTCGGACTCCAGAAAAGAGCCATAGAGAAAGGCAAAGGCAATGTCGCGCCCCGTCTCCAACTCCGACGCCAATTGTTCCAGAATCCGTGCGCGCTGATCTGCAGGAAGAAAATGCGGCCGGTTCGCTGATCTCAACCGGTTGTCAGGTTGATCAGATCTTGTCCGCTTTCTCCGTTTCATGTTCATCCGTTGAGTCCACGATTTGTTTTGTCAGAAGTCGGTAACGCACCGCACGGCAGACACACTGACGTCGACACAACTCACCAGCGCATAGAGCAGCAATGCTTTTGGAAAGCCGCAGTCTCTTCTCAGGCTGCTGAGAAGCAAGCTCCTGTTTCGAAAATGCGGGTCCTGTCACCGACCAGCCGGGAACCCGTTGCTCGGGGCACCCATTGCTCTTTCAGTTGCAATGGATCTCAGCAACGGGTCAGGGGCGCCCAGGGCGGCGCCATCCGCATTCTCGTGCTTCGGGATGAGCCGCGGCTCATGAAGTACCCTTTAGAAATTACAGGGCGTAGCGCCCGAGTCCGACGTTGAAATCCTTGAGATGCCAGGCCGCGACGACGATCTTCACGAGGAGAAAGACGAGGCGGCCGATTCTCCAGGGGCGGGCGGAGTGTAGCTCGGCACCAGTGTTTTCAGCACGCCGATCATCCGGTCTGCGTCATGATAGTGGAGCGCGGTTTCAAGCTCTTTGAGCGCCCGATCCCACTCGATTGGCGCCGTCCCGCGCCAGACCGCCCGCTTGATCTTCGGATGGCGCGTCGGCTCGACACGCTCCGATTGCTCGAATAATTCTTCAAACAGCTTTTCGCCCGGTCTCAGCCCCGTGTACACGATCTGAATGTCTTTGTCCGGAACCAGACCCGACAGGACGATCATGTTGCGAGCCAAGTCCGCCACCCGAATCTGCTCGCCCATATCCAGCACAAAGACATCGCCGCCTTGACCCAACACGCTCGCCTGAAGCACCAACTGCACGGCTTCGGGAATCGTCATGAAGTACCGTTTGATGTCCGGATGGGTCACCGTCACCGGTCCGCCTTTCCGGATCTGCTCCGCAAACAGCGGGACCACGCTGCCGTTGCTCCCCAACACGTTGCCGAAACGGACGACCGTGAACCTCGTGGCTCCCCGGCCGTTCATGTGCTGAATCAGCAACTCGGCCACCCGCTTCGTAGCCCCCATGACGCTCGTGGGATTGACCGCTTTATCCGTGGAAATCAACACAAACCGCTCCACACCCGAAATGAGAGCCGCATCGCCGACGGTCCGTGTTCCAAAGACGTTATTTCGAACCGCTTCGCCGGGATTGCGTTCCATGAGCGGGACATGCTTATGAGCCGCCGCATGGAAGACCAGGTCGGGAGAGGTTTCGCGGAAGACCTCGGATACCCGCTCCGGCAGCGTCACATCGCCCAACAGAGGCAAAAGCGTGAGGTCCGGAAACGCCCGCCGCAACTCCAGGTCAATGGCGTGTAGGCTGTTTTCATACCGCTCAAAAAGAATCAACAACGCCGGCCGATAGCGGGCAATTTGCCGGCACAGCTCGGAACCGATGGAGCCACCGGCCCCCGTCACCAGGACCTTCTTGCCTTCCAGCAGAGGATGCAACTCCTGCCGATCCGTCTCAATCGGCTCGCGCTGCAGCAAGTCCTCAAGGCTCATCGGCTTGACCTGTCGTAACGAGACGGGATTTTCCAACAACTGCTTGACGCTCGGGAGGATCTTGATCGGCACCGTGCAGCCCTCCGACGCCGCGAGAATTTTCTGCTTGACCGCGGTCGAAGCCGAAGGAATCGCCACGATGATATCATGCGCCTCGCAACGTTCCGCCGCCGCTTTGATCTCGGCGATCGTCCCGATGACGGGAATGCCGTGGATCTTGGCCTTCCGCTTCACCGGATCGTCATCCACCAGCGCCACGGGTTTGTAGGTGGATCGCCGGTCCGTGAGCATGTCGCGGACGAGCAGTTCCCCGGCGTTGCCGGCGCCGACGATCAACACACGACGGGCCGTCGGGCCCAAAATCTGCAGCCATTCGCGGAACCAGCGCACGCCGAGGCGAATGCCGGCCAGATACAACCCGCTGAGCAGACCGGTGAGGATGATGACCGACCGCGGATACTCCACCCATCTGAGGAGCCCGTGCAGAATGACATACAGCACGGCCGAGCCGGCGACGGAGGCCCACAGAATTCTCCCCAGATCGTGCAGGCCGACGTACCGCCAGAGACCCCGCTGGATGCCGAACACCCAGAGCCCGGCCCCGAACACGAGCAGAACGAAGGGAAGGCCTTGAAGCGCCAAGCGTCCGTAGGGCGACGGAATCTCTCCATCGAAACGGAGAACGAACGAGGTCAAGTTGGCCAGCACGATCAACACGAGCTGGGTCCCAACCACCAGGACACCACGGTGGCGGAGCACGGTCTCGCCGAAGGCGTCCGATAACTTTCTGAACAGCTTAACGGCAATCGTTTTCATGCGATGGCGTCCGGACCGGCTTGTAAAGAGGGTTCTTCCGGATCTTGTGCGGGTATAAAACTCCGGGACATCCCTCGCCCCCGCTTTGCGGGGGAGAGGGTGCGAGGGAGATCGGCACCCTCACCCTGCCCTCTCCCCTCAAGGGAGAGGGAAAAAGAAAGACCCGCACGATTTCCTGAAGAGCCGTAAAGAGAAAAAGGCGTGATGCCCAATATCAGATAGCGCGAAGAAACTCAATTCTTTCTCCGATCAAGTTCCTCAGATGGTCGAAAGGGAAGGTCCAGGACAGCCAGAGCCAGAAGCACCCAATAGAGGATCGCCAGGGTGCCGACGAACATTTGGTCGAACAGGAATCTGACCATCAACCCCGTCGTCGCCACGCCGGCCCCTAGCAGTACCGATCGGCTCATGGGCTCCCTTGCCGATCGGAAACCGGAGACCAGATGACGAAGGATTGAACCGATCAACCACAGAAACAAGAGGAGGCCTGGAATACCGACATGCAAGGCCAGATACAGCAAGATGTTGTGGGTGCCGTGCATCCTCACTGGCGCGTGGCCGGGCTCGACGGCTTCCGGTTGATCGGCGTACACCAGCTTAAAATTGTCTTTGCCGTACCCGATGCCGACAAGCGGGTGCTCCGCGATTTCCGGCAGACTGAAGGCCCAGATGTCGAATCGGTGGATCACGGAGGAAGGCGCGCTCCGAATCGGAATATAGGACCGGATCCCTTCGAGCGAACGCATTCCGGCCCAATCGGTGGCGACGACGATCCCCAGCGCGAGGACGACTGCGGCCGTCACGCCCCCCGCCATGACCAACGCGGAACGACGCCGCTGCAACCAACCGAACGCCCACAATTCGCATACCAGCGCGACCAGCCCCGCGCGCGAATGGGTGAGCACCAAGCAGAGCGCGGAAAGGGCCGCCACCGAGCCGCCGGAAAGCTGTAGCCATCGACTCCGTGCCTCGAACGCCAAGGCCAGGCCGACAGGCAAGAACATCACCAAATAGGTGGTCAGCCAGACCTCCGCAGGCAAAAACGATCGCATGGCCTGCGGGTACGTCGGGTTGAATTCGGCGATGCCGTACGCGCTGACCGGAACCAGAGCGGCGAGCACACAGGCCAGGAGATAGCGCCGGTGTTCCCCGTCCCGAAAGAAATGCAGCACGGCGTAGAACACGAGGACCTGCTGGAGCAGCTTGCCATATTCTTTGAGGCTGTAGGCCGGAAACGTCGCGAACGGGATCGTGAACCCGACCCAGAGGACGAAGGCGGCGATCGGCCGATCAAACGGCGTCCGGACCAGGAACACCCGGCGGTGGCCTGCGCACCACCAGGCCAGCAGAATCAGGAGGACGATAAACCCGTTCCGTTCGATAACCAGGAGCGCGGTGAACGGCAAGGAGCAGATGAAGGCGTACAACACGACGCGGATGAGGTCATCCAGATCGGGCCAACGCGCGGTCCACCTGGCCGGCTTCTCGCCGACCGCTTCGCCGCCGTTCATACTTCCGCCTCCTGCCGCCGTTGCTCCAACAGGCCGACGCCCGCGCCCAATGCGCAGAACACCGCCAACCAGCTTAGTACAATGATCGTACGACCCGTGCCGTCGCCGTGATGATAGAGCCACGCGGCGATCCCGCAACAGGCCATCAGTGCATACTCGGCCAGCACCGTGCGCCGGTGTCCCCAGCCGCTCAGCACCAGCCGCTGGTAATAGTGGACGCGGTGGGCCTCCCACACCCGTTCGCCGCGCAGGGCCCGCCGAATCACTGTCGCCGTTGCGTCCAGAATGAAGGGGGAAAAGACCATGATGGGAACCCACACATCAAACAGCCCATCCCGCTGCCCGAGCAGAGTCAGCGCGCCGGCGAGAAACCCGATGGGGACGCTCCCCACATCCCCCATGAAGATCCGCGCGGGAGGAAAATTGCTCGGCAGAAATCCCGCCGCCCCCATGGCCACCATGAGAGAGAGGGTGAAGACAAAGGCGTGGGCTTCTCGCCACGCAAAGTATGCCAGAAAGCCGAACCCGACCAGCGTCATCCCTCCCGCAAATCCGTCCATGCCGTCCATGAAGTTGTACAAATTGGTCATCCACACGAGAAAGACGACCGTGACCGGCCAGGCCGCCCAACCCAGATCGAGACTGCCGAAGAAGGGAATCCACACCGAGCGAAGCGCCAAATCCGCCCCGACGACCAACGCCAGCGCCGCGATGATCTGCGCGCCGAATCGCAAGCCGATCGGCAATCCCCACCGGTCATCGCAGAACGACACCGCCGCGAGCACCGCCGCGGCGCTGAGGAGCCAGGTCACGGTCGAGGTCGATAAGGAAGCGGCAAGCCACGGATCCCACCGGCCAGCCAGCGCGGTCAGGACGAATCCGCACACGGTGCTCACCAGGACCGCTACGCCTCCGGTTCGCGGCGTCGGCACCCGGTGCAGCGAGCGCTCGTTGGGATGATCCAGCAAGTAGAGACGAGAACGAGGATCGCAAAGACGGTGAGTGAGCCACCATGACAGCACAAACACGACACCGGCCATCACAAGCGCGCTCATCTCTGGGCTTGGCGGTAGAAGGCGATCAATTCCGGCACCGTCTCCTCGAAGGAGGAGTCCGGCCGATAGCCCAGATCATGAGCGATGGCGTCCGAGCAGTACCAGGCCGGCTCGATGAGCTTCTGAAGAGCGGCGCGCGTCAACGGCACCGGCCGCTTCGTGAACGCGTGCACCATATCCCCGGCGCCTCCCACCGCCTTCAGCAGCCACAGCGGCACGCGCCACTTGGGAACCGGCTTCCCCAAGCCGGCGCAGAGAAGTTCATAGACGGCGGTCACACTGTACGGCTTCGCATCGGTCACAACGTAACAGGGCTTGAGCGGTCCGTCGGCCTGAAGAATCCGAAGCACCGCCTGCGTGAAATTGCCCACATGAAGCATGCTGCGCACACTCGCGAGAGGGGGAAGCGGCGGAAACCAACCGCGATCGATCGCCGCGATCATCCGGAACAGGTTCCCCTTTTCCGTGGGCCCGTACACCATCGGCAAGCGCAGGGAGATGCCTCGGAAGCCGGCTATCCGCGCAGAGTCTTGGACGACTTGTTCAGCGGCCCACTTCGACTTCGCATAGGCGGTGACTGGCGCAGGCGGATGTGATTCATCGACACAACCGTTGGTGGTCTCACCAAAGACTTTCACGCTGCTGGCGAAGATGAACCATCGGACGCCCGCCGCGGCGGCGCCTTCCAGAAGATGCCGCGTTCCCCCGACGTTGATCGCCTGATAGTCCTGTTCGTCCGAATGCGCCTCGTCGAGCGCATGGACCTTGCCGGCCAAATGGACGATCGCCTGGCAGTCCGTCGCCGCGGCCTTCATCGCCGCACGATCGCGCACATCGCCGGTCATCGCTTCGCATTGGCCGCCGGGGTGCTGGGCATCTGCTCGGTGGTACAAGACGCGAACGGCGTAGCCCCGGCTCAGCAAAGCTTCGACAACGGCCCTTCCAAGAAAGCCCCCGGCGCCGGTGACCAGAACCCGCGTCATGCCAATGCCTGCGCCTGACGCCCGTCTCCACGAAGGTCGAGCAGTTCACGATACAGCGCCAGCGTAGCTCCGGCGATCTTCGACACGGAGTACTCGCGCACCACCATGTCGCGCCCGACTTGTCCCATCACCGAGCACCGATCCGCGTCGGCAAGCAGCGACGCGATCGCGTCCGCCAACGCGCCGGGGTCTCGCGGCGGCACCAGGAGCCCGTTCGACTGATGCCGGACAACCGCGCGGCACCCCGGCACATCCGTCGCTACTACGGGTTTCCCGCAGGCCGCCGCCTCGAGCAGCACCTTGGGCAGCCCTTCGCGGAACGAAGGCAGGACGACCAGCGTCGCAGAGGAGAGCACGGCCGGCATATCTTCGCGGTGGCCCCACCATTCGATGTCGCCCGCGTCCACCCAAGTCTGTAAGCATCTCGAAGGGATCGCCGCCGGATTGTGCGGATCACACCGCCCCGCCAGGACAAACCGCGCCTGGATACCTTTACTCTGCACCAGTCGCGCGGCCTGAACAAAATCCGCCACCCCTTTGTCCCAGAGCATCCGGGACGCCAGCAGCACGATCGGCGCGCCGGACGCCGGCTGGCCTGGCACAAACCGCTCGGTATCGACGCCCGAGCCGGCGATGATCCGCGTCTGATCCGGTTGGACGACCGCCTTCGTAACCAGGTAATCGCGATCTTCGCTGTTTTGAAATACGGCCACCGACCGGCTCAGTCCGATGGCGACCTTCAACGCCTGCAATAGCACGGAGCGGAGCACGCCGCGTCGGCCTTCCTGCTCGGTGAAGGCGTAGCCGAGTCCGGCGAAGGCATTGACGACGGCAGGGATGCCGGTGATCCAAGCCGCCAACGATCCATAGAGAATGGGTTTCATCGCGACCTGGTGCACGAGCTGGGGCTGCTCGCGCCGGTACACACGGGTGATTTCCAGGATCGCCATGAGGTCGGCGAGCGGATGGCGGCTCCGGCGTTCGAGACGAAGAGGATAAAGCCGGAAGCCCTCCCGCCTGATGAGGTCTCCGTGATCAGTCACCCGAGTGGCGATCGCCACGTCGAAGCCGGCGTCCCGTGCGGCTTTGGCCAAATCCAGGCGGTGCGACCAAAAGTACCAGTCTTCGGTGATGAGCAACAGCAGGCGCGGCCGCGTGTTCATTTCGGTTCGAGCCACCCGTCGAAGACGTTCGAGGTCGGAACCCACCCTTACCGTTACGTCTGGTCCATGAGGTCAGGATGAGGCTGAAGCCATTGCAGTAGAGTGGAAAGAACGACCTCGATATCCGTCAGGCGAGTCGATCGAATGTCAAAGAGTTCTCGAGGCGTGACTTCGCTGTAGAAATGCACCAGCCGGTTCCGATAGCCAGCCATGTCCTGCAAAAGACGGGCTTCCTGCTCCCCCAATACTCCGATATCTCGAAGTTGGATGGGGATGTCTTTATATTCGACGACCGCCCGGCCGAAGCCCTTGGCCAGGACATGACGGCCAAGGTCCAGCAAAGCCTCCAGCCCTCTTGGCAAATAGGACTCGGCCGCCGCCACCGTTCGCGGATCACTTCGAAAGGACTCGAAACTTTCACCGGGCAGAGACCGGAGGCCTGCCACCATCCTCCGGACCCGCGAGGCTCGGTCGGCAACGATGGTCGCGCCGATCCGTGAAGGAGTCACATCGCGATCCCGGCTAGAATGTGGTGGAGCCGTTCCCGCTCAAATGGAGCTAAATCACCTGCCCGGCGCAGCACATACAATTCATACTCCGCAGACCGAACCGGGTCCGCGTCATACACCAGCTCGCCTCGAACGATGTCCACCGCTAAAAACGCGGACGCTTCCGGCAAGCTCACAAGATCGATTCGGCTCACGCCCAGCAGATCTTCCAGCTCAGCCATCAGCCGAACTTTCATGTGTGCGTCGAGTGAAACACCCGGTTGAGGAAGGACCCCGATATCGACATCCGACGTCGTCTCCTCGGATACACGTTGTCCGGAGCGAATCAGACGCGCGATCTCAGAAGCTCGGCTACCGAAGACGTACAGCGCCTCAATGCCGTATCGGCGGCATAACGCAGCGACGTCGGCGACGAGATCACGGTTCATATGACCTCTCGACCACCTGTCCAGCACATCCAAGCGCGCTATTATGTGGAAGCCGCCTCCGAGCGTCAATGAGCACAGGCTCCATGAGCCTTCGGCCTGCCTGCTGAACACCCCCCTCCCCGAGACCCTCCCCCTTTGAAGGGGGAGGGAAGGGTGGGGGGGACGCCGGCGGCTGAAAAGCGTAACCCCCTCTCACTCCTGGGAGCGAAGCCACGCCTGGAACATCAAGATCGTCCACAGCGGATACTGCCAATTTCGTTTCCCGGAAAGATGCTCAGCCCACTTCTCCCGGATCGGTTGTGGATTGAAAAATCCGTCCTGCCGCAAGCAGCGCTCATCCAACAATGACTCCGCCCAGTCCCGGAGCGGCCCGCGCAGCCAGTGGTCGATCGGTACGCCGAATCCCATTTTGGGCCGCTCGATCAATTCCTTGGGGACATAGCGATCGAGCACCCGGCGGAGAATCCACTTGCCCTCGCCCTCCCGACGAATCTTCAAGGACAGCGGAAGCCGCCACGCGAATTCCACCACGCGATGGTCCAGCAGCGGCACCCGCGCTTCGAGACTCACCGCCATGCTCGCCCGGTCCACCTTCACCAGAAGGTCGTCCGGCAGATAGGTGACCAAATCCAGATACATCATCCGCAACGTAAAGTCATCCAGCTTGGCCCACCGGGTCGGATCAGTGATCGCGGTCAACGGCTCCGCGGCGCCGAGCACCACGAACGACGGCTCCTGCCAGAGCGACACCAAGCCGAGATACATCCGTTCCGGATTTGCCGTCGCCAAAATCCCCGCCAGCTTGTGCAGCTTGTCTCCGGGATGCTGGAGGGCCGGCGCCAAAGCACCCAGGCACCGAAACACCGTGTTGAGCGTGGCGGGCGACAGCACCGTCAGTCCCCGAGCAACGGCCTGCCGAAGGCCCGCCGGCGCCCACTCCATTTTTCGCCACAGGCTGCGCCCGACAAAATACCGGTTGTAACCGGCGAACAGTTCGTCGCCCCCGTCGCCGGACAGACTCACCGTTACATGCCGGCGCGCCAATTCGGAGACCAGGAACGTCGGAATCTGCGACGAATCGGCGAACGGTTCGTCATACATCGCGGGCAGGCGCGGGATCACCGCCATCGCCTGTTGCGGCGTGACATACAGCTCCGTGTGGTCCGTCCCCAGATGCTGCGCCACTTTCTTCGCGTGTTGGGCCTCGTTGTACTCATCCTCGTAAAAGCCGATCGAGAAGGTTTTCGCGGGCCTCGAGCTTTGCGCCTGCATGAGGGCCACGACGGTGGAACTGTCGATCCCGCCGGACAGAAACGCGCCGAGCGGCACATCCGAAATCATGCGGAGCCGCACGGCTTGACGCAGCAGCGCATCCAGCTCCTGCGCCGCCTCCGCCTCGGATCCTCGGAACAGCGACGCGCACCCCTGTTCGGCGACCGTCCGCGCCGACCAGTACCGAATCGGTTTCCAGCCGTCCGGCGATTCGGGATCGGGAGAGAAACCCTCGGCTCGTGTCGCACGCTCGGGCGTGACGGTCAGCATGCAGCCGGGCGGCAGCTTGTACATGTCGTGATAGATCGAGAGCGGAGCCGGAATATAGCCATGCCGCAGAAAGAGCGCCAGCGCGTCCCTGTCGATGTCCGGAAGAAAGTTCGGATGCCGACGAAGCGCCTTGACCTCGGACCCAAACACAAAGCTCTGGTCCACCCAACCGAAATAGAGCGGCTTGATCCCCAGCCGGTCGCGCACGAGATACAACACCTGATCGGCGCGATCCCAGAGCGCAAACGCGAACATGCCGACAAAGCGGGTAACGGCCGACTGCACCCCCCACTGCTCGATCGCCGCCAGCATGACTTCGGTGTCCGAATGCCCGCGGAATTTCGCCCCGCAATCCTCCAGATCGCGACGGAGTTCAAGAAAGTTGTACACCTCGCCGTTGTACGAGATCACGTACCGCCCGCCGGCCGAGATCATCGGCTGATGGCCTTCGGGAGATAGATCCAGAATCGACAGGCGCGCATGGCCGAGACCGACCCCGGCAGCAGGATCGCACCACACCCCGGCATCGTCCGGCCCGCGGTAGCGAATGGACGCCACCATCGCCTCAACCGTCTCGTTGAGGTCGGAACCCGCGCGACCGAACACACCCGCTATGCCGCACACCGCATCTTCCCTTACTCTGCAAACAGCCGGCGGACAATTCGGCTCTGCCGTCGGCATACGAATCGTATGACCAAAGCCCCTGCATCGCGACAAAGGATCAGCGCACTGAGGGCTACGCGCACGTCTGAAGCAGCAACCGGTCCCGTTTATCGCGCTTGACAGGGGTATGTCCGTCTTCTAGCATACTGTCATACATGAAAGGTATGCCATGAAGAGAACCACCATCTTTGTGGAGGAATCGCTGCTGGCGGCATTGCGTCACCTCGCCGAAAAGGAACGCATGAGCGTATCGGCAGCCATTCGCGCGGCGCTCGAGGAGTACGTCGGCCGGCGCCACCCGGCCATGACCCTGCCGTCTTTTTTGGGGCTCGGTCGGAGCGGACGAACAGATATCGCCGAGCACGCGGAAGAACTCCTGTGGATTAGCCCCCACAGAGGTCGAAAGCGGTGAGACCGATTCTCACCGACACGGGCCCGCTCTATGCCATGGCCGACCAAGATGACGGATGGCATGATCGTGTCCGCACGTTCCTGCAGACTCACCGGCAACAACTCGTCGTCCCCGTGACCGTCCTCCCGGAAGTCTGTTACTTGATCGGCACATACTTGGGTTCCGCCGCGGAAGTGTCCTTCGTCCGGTCCGTTCAGCATGGCGACGTGAGAGTGGAACCGTTAAGTAAAGCGGACCTCTCCCGAACGGTTGAAGTCATGGATCACTATCAAGACGCCCGCCTCGGATTCGTAGATGCCTCGCTCGTGGCGATAGCCGAGCGATTGAAGATCCGCGAGATCCTCACCACAGATCGCCGTCATTTCTCCCTGGTCCGCCCCCGCCACTGCGCCGGCTTTACACTGAAGCCATACCCCCCCTGTATCGCTTCGCACCACACCCCGGGTAGCATTCGGCCGCGCGATCGTGCAGCGACGCCGCCATCGCCTCGACCGTCCGCCTGAGGTCGGAGCCGGGATGACCGCACGCTCCCGCTACGCCGCACATGGACCGAGAATCGAGAAGAGCGGATTCCGGATGTGAAAAACGGCCGAGTCAAAGATCATTCGAAGTTCGAGACCGCCGATGCAGTTTGAGCCGCACGCGCCTTACAGGAAACAGACACGGTGCGGACGAAGCGGCAGATCAAATCCGTCAGCGCCTTGGCCATCTCCAGATGCCCGGCGGCGTTCGTATGCGGGTCTCGCGGCCAGAGGTAATAGGTGCTGAAATCCGGCGCCTGCTCAAACCGTGGAGTCATATCCACGAAGGGAATGTGCTGAGCCGCGGTCAGTTTCGCAAGAACGCGATTAATGTGCTGCACTTCAGGATGGTAAAGCTGCGCGATATCGGGAATATACATGACAACCAATTCTGCACCGTGATCTTCGGCTGCTTGTTTGAGGCGCGCGAGATAGTCGAAAAGAAGACGCTCGTACGCCCCACCGTTCCCCTGTGATCCTTCCGTCATGAGATAGTTTGACCTTTTTGACCATTCGGCTCGTCTAGCGTCTTGATCGTGCAGATATGGAACACGCTTGGTGCGGTTTTTCTCTCGGATCCGGTCGCTAAGCGACTTCACAAAGTTGTAGAGACGGAAGTGGTGCAGGGCGCCTCCCTTAAACCGTAGCCCTCCTCGATACTGCTCGTTGGCCGGGATTGCCTCCCGGATCGGGCCACTCAAGTCGTCCGTAAAATAGGCCAGCACCACCACGTTGGGGGCATAGCGGATTCCAGCTTTCTTGAGATAGAGATAGTACTGATTCAGCCCCCACCCCGGCACCCCGGCGTTGATCGTCTCGACTGGTTTACCAGTGCGTTGTTGCAGTAGCTTCTCGAGCTGCTTCAAGAATGTTTGTTCGAAAGAGACTCCCCAGCCAAAGGTAAACGAATCGCCTAGCCCAAGGATTCGAATGGTCCCGCTTTCTTTCTCCCACGCATGTTCCCCATCACGAAAGCCGTGCGAATTGATAGTGACAGGCAGATTGAGCGGGCCGATGCCCTCGAAATTGGGAACGAGTTGGTGCCCGTAGACATCGGAAGGCTCATACCAGGCCACATAGTCCGCATAGGGCTTTGAAAGCGGATGGTCCGAGATTCGAAGCAGAATCTCCGCGATCACACCCGCCACGACGAGCGAGGCACAGACCAACATTGCTTCTTTGTGTTTCCCATTCACCACCAAGAGCAGCAGTAAGGCACTCAACAGCCCCATAACCGGAAACTCTATTGTGGTCGAACGAACAGTCATCCAGCCCAAATTAAGAACAATTCCTCGAGCGAAACACACGAGGAGGATATCGAGGCACAAAACACCGATCGCGGCCACCAGAACAGCAGAAAACAAACGGTGCATCTGGACAATGCTCCACCCTGCCTACGGTCGCTCCATCAGTTCAACCGGTAGATGACACGATGTTGAAGCAGATGGGCGTTCACGACCTCCGCCGCGAGCCTGTGCCCTCTCTCATTCCAGTGGCCATCGTGAGGCCATGAATGAGACTGCCCGGTTTCTCGAAAATCTTGCCGGAACGGCTGAAGTAGGTTGATCACCTCAAACCCGGACTCCTTTCCTAGCTTGTCGATCGCCTGATAGGGTCTCGCGAAATCCCAAGTGATGGACTCGGCGCCAGCGTACCCCCGCAACGCCTCTTCCCATCGTTCCTCAACCATCTGTGTTGACGCGATGAGCATCACCAAGAACTTCGCGCTGTGCCGCTCGGCCAATTCTTTCGACTCCCTGATCATTCTGAGTGTCACACGATACGCCTCGGGCCATGGCTCAGGCGGCTCTGCGACATAGACGTACCAATCCTCCGGGATCAAGGCAGGCCTGACTCCCTGACTTTTCGCGCCGGCCGGCGCCAGGACCCCTATATTTGCAAGCCAACCCTCCATGGGCAAGGAAGCAATACCCTGACGGACCAAATGGAGAAAAGCGCTCCGCCGCAGGAATGGCCTCAGGCCGGCACCGATCCCCGAAACCTGCGGTGCGAGATATTCCAAACCTTCATCCTTCCCTAGAGCATAATGTGGTTTGAACACCGTCCCGCTCAGACTTCGGTAGCTATCGCGAAAGTCATTGTCCGGAAGCACCGCCATGAGAACCAGGTCCGGTCCGTAGAGAAGTCCCTTTTTCTCCAGAATCCGGTAGTACTGCGCTGGTCCCGAGCCGGATACGCCCAGGTTGATCACTTCCACCTGTTTTTCTGTTATCCAGTCTCCAACCATTCGCTCGAGTTGCCGAGTGAAATTCTGTTCAATAGGGACTTGCAGGCCCTCGATATACGAATCCCCGAGGACCAGAATCCGATAGACCCCGTGAGACTTACCAATCGCGTGTTCCACGTCGTGGAAACCCGCGCTGTTGGTCAGCACGGTGACATCATAGTCCTCGTTCACCCAGCGGCTGTGTTGATGAGGCGCCAGGATCGGGCCGACCTCAGGATCCAGGAGATATTCGACCGTGGAGAGCGGATGAAGGAACCTGGCCAGGACTTCGGCAGTTGCCAGGGCAATGAAGGTCCCAATACACAGAGCAGCGAGGTTTAAGACAATCCGCCGAAACACGAGCAGTTCTTATAGCAGGCTTCGCCCACAACAAACTGAAAGCTCCAGACAACTTTGCCTGACACCTCTCTATTGCGACATGCCGGGCTTATGGCGACGTCGCGTTCTCTTCCAGGGCTTTAATCAGCGGGCGAATGGCCGACAAAAACTTTTCGCATTTGGCAACCTTCTCGGCCACATCGGAAGGATTAAATTCCATGCAAGCCATGTCGTCGGCGGCCTCACGGTCGGCGAAGAGCGTGTTGTACAACTCGCCGTACTGCTTTTCCAGCCGCCCGGCTTTGATCACGGCTTGATTGAACGCAGCCCGCACACCGGCATGCTTGTTGAATTCGCGACTCTCTTCCAAGAAGAGGGCGGTCGGCTTCTCTCCGCGGCTCCTGTTCTGTCACAAGGTGATTCCTTCCCGCTCAATGACGGCGTGAATGGGCAAGATCGAGAACAACCCTTCTTCCCATGCCCGCCGATCAACCACGAGCGCGCTAAGATTCGTCTCATAGTCCAGGTTCACATCGAAGATGAGCCTAGCGATCCGATTCCGGACTCGGTAATCGGGGTGGTCTTCGAGGACGGTCAGCAGGTCAACGTCCGATTCCGTATCCGCCGTACCCCGGACAACGGACCCAAACAAGACGATCCGGTCTACGGGAAATTCCGCCGCGATCCGGGCACGCGCCGCTTCCAGAGCCTGACGAAGAACCGGTGCGACCGGGAGGTTGTCGAGAGTGTTCCCTGCCACAGCCTTCTCTCCCGTCAGCATTCCCTCTTTGCATCAGCCATAAGACAACTTTTCGCCGCCTCCCGTAACGGAGGGCATGGAGTTTGTGAAGACAAGTGCCGCCACGGGCCGGCTTGGCGGAAACTCGCTCAGCTACCCCTTGGCGCGAGTGGCTGCCGC
>FWPU01000738.1_pt1 | contig 92782 bp, 76 predicted proteins | sample 2228361 | NCBI WGS metagenome assembly FWPU01 (sample SAMEA103939777, study PRJEB20133) | metagenome
TGATGTCTGCACACGAGCTGGCCCACTGCCACCCCCTGCACACCAGCATACCATGGTCAAAGACCGCGCAACGTTTTGGGTAAAGGTCAGCCCGCTGGGAGAGGGGAGAGCAGCAGCGGGCGCTGAGAAGCGCTTCCCGCTGACGCGGGGGATTACTGCGGGCGCTGACGCGCCCGCGCAATGACATGGATCGGGACGCCGCCACACGCTCCTGACCAGACCGAAGGATGGCACGGGTGCGCGGGAAGCGCCGCGCGCTGATCTGAACGGGAACTTCCTTGGAACGGATCAGGCAGCCACGCGCGCCCCGGTACGGTGAGCGTGATGCAGCTATTCGGTTGCTTTGGCAGCGATGATTGGACACCTAAAGTTGGTATAACGTTGGCATGAAACGGCAACGCGCGCGCCAGACTCCTGACGGCGGCGTTCGCGGCGATCGCTAGGGTTGATCTGCGATCCAGACTTGCCCCGTCAGCCGCGCCCGATACGTAGCCTGACCGTCCTGTTGGTCAACCAGCTCTGGCGTACCCATGTAACTGAGCGGAATGTTGGGATTAATCTGCGCGCGCGAGCCATACTCTTGCGCCAGCCGTTCGCGGTACGCCTGGCGAAATGCCTCAAGGAGCGCGGTTTTATCAACGTCGCCGGGCACTGTCACTTGCAAGTCATACTCAATCGGTTCCAATTGACCGCTCAGCGGCACCGATGAACTCTCTCCCAACAGCGGCGCAATTAACGGCTCGGCCCATGCTGGCCGGGTTGCCAGCACATAGGCGCTGAACAGGGTGAACGCAATCAGCGTCAGTAAGATCAACGCAACTACAATCTGGCCGACGGGCGCTGGCGATGGCATTGGCGGCAACGGCGGGGCTGCCTGCGCGGGCGGCGGCACCGGCGTCGCCTGCGGTGGCGAGGCAGGCGCCTTCGGCGCAACCGGGCGCGCCGGCGGCGACACCGCCACCGGTTGGGCTGGCACAGGCGATGGCGCCGGTCGCGCGGGAACGGCAACCGGCTGCGCCGGCGCCACGCGCACCTGGGCCGGTTGCGGCTGCACACCCGGAATCAGCGCTGCCCGAAACTCGTCCATAGTGGCAAAGCGATCCTTTGCCACCTTCTGCAACGCTCTGTCGAGCGCAGCGCTCGTGCGCTCAGAGATGCTGGGAACCAGCGAACGCGCCGACGGAAACGAGAATGGCATCTCCTGCGTCGGATCACGACCGGTCAACGCGTGATGCAATGTCGCAGCCAGAGCGTAGATGTCGGATTGCGGCGTCGCCAATCCCTGATACTGCTCGGGCGGCGCGTATCCCGGCGTGCCGATCTGAGTGCCGCGCTCGATCGGGCTGAAGAGCTTGGCAATGCCAAAATCGATCAATTTAACATCGCCGCTCTCCTCGATCATGATGTTTGATGGCTTCACATCGCGGTAGATCAACCCCTTGCCGTGCAGGTAAGCAAGCACATCGCAGATTTCATCAGCCCAGCGCAACACCCGTTGCTCATCGATCCGACCCTCGCGCTCGATGATCTGTTCGAGATCTTCGCCGCGAATGAAATCCATCGTCAGATAGTGACGCCCCTCGTCTGTGAAGTGGCTATAGACGCGCGGAATGCGCGGATGGCGCAGTTTTTGCAACAGTTCAGCTTCAGCATTGAACCGATCGACCGCCTCGGCGCGCTCCTTGGGGTCAACAAATCGGTCAAGCATCTCTTTGATCGCGTAGACCTTGCCGTCTTGATCGACACCTTGATAGACCGCGCCCTGTCCGCCTCGTTTGATAATCCGGGTAATCACATAGCGGCGATCATCGGTTGGACGATCGTTATTCAGCACTACATCATGACCGCAATGCTGACAAAACCGCGCCCGCGGCAGATTCGGCTTATGGCAGATCGGGCAGAGGATGTTTGTTACCTCAGCCATAGCGCTCCATGTTATTTGAGCCGGCGAGCGTCTGATTGCCATCGTCGCTGCATTCTGGACAGTTAACGCGCTGATTCTCCTGCCAGATCATACGACGTTGCCCGCCGTGAAGTTGCAGCTACTGAAAATTCCTCGCCCGATAGCCCAGCCAGTTCAAGGCGTTAGGATCATCGCGCCAGTTCGGACGCACCTTCACCCACAGATCGAGGTAGACCTGACGACCCAGCATCCGCTCGATCGATGCTCGCGCCGCGCTGCCGATCTTCTTGAGCATACTGCCGCCCGCCCCGATCAGGATGCCTTTTTGGCTCTCGCGTTCAACATTGATCGTCATGCGGATGTACATCGCTGTTTCCTTGTCGATCCACTCTTCCACTTCCACAGCCACCGCATGCGGCACCTCTTGTTGCAAGTAGAAGAGCGCTTTTTCGCGCACAAACTCGACGGCCAGTTGCTGTTCGCTCTGATCGGTGATCTGATCGAGCGGGTAGAGCGGCGGACTTTCAGGCAGGCGAGCGCTGATCTCGGCCAGCAGCGCGGTCAGACCCAGGCCGCGCCGCGCTGAAATCGCAATCTCGGTATCCCACACGCCCAGATCACGGTAGGCAGCCAGATAGTTCGCTCCGGGCTGCCGCGGTTTCTGATCGACTTTGTTGAGCACGAGCAGTTTATGGCCGCGCGCGCGCTGCACCTGCTGGGCTATCATGCGATCGAGACGGCTCGGCGGCTGGCTAATATCGACCATGAAGCAGATCACATCGGCATTGGGCAGTGTGCGCTCGGCCAGTTCCACCATCAACTTGCCCAGTCGATGGTTCGGCTGGTGAATACCCGGCGTATCGATGAAGATAATCTGCTCGCCGGGCCGCGAGAGAATCCCGCGCAGCGGCACCCGCGTTGTCTGTGGTCGCGGCGACACAATCGCCACCTTCTCACCCAGCAGCGCATTGAGGAGCGTGCTCTTGCCCACGTTGGGCTTGCCAACCAGCGCCACAAACCCGGCCCGCCACTGCTGAGGCGGCGGCTCAATTACCGTCTCATCGGCAGACTCCGCCGACGTCGCCGCGCGCTCTGCTTCAGACACTGCTGCCGGCAACGCAGTTGATGGCGTCAGCACGACTGGCCCATCACCGGCTACCGGCTCGTCATCGAGCGGCGCCATCAGCGGTGTCAGGCGCGCCATGCGCTCCGGCGCTGCCCATTCCGCCGACAACGCCAGCTCAATACCCAACACCCGATCGTCGTCGTCAAGATCGAGAATAGCGGTATCGGGCAGTGCCACCACTTCAGCGGGATCGTCATCGGTGATCTGGATGAACAGATGACCATGCTCACTATCGAGCCAGGTATGGGGACAATCAAGCGCCAGTTCAAGCTGGCTGAGGATCATCGCATCATCGAGATCGATCCGGCAGCCAATGATCTGGCCTTGCTCATCGAGCAGCAAACTTGCCGGATACTCGATTGCCGCCTGCGCCTGCCCCTCTTCCAGATCGGTAAAGTAGAGGTAGAGTGTGCTGGCTTGCGGATCAAATGAACAGTATCGCATCAGTATTATCCTTGTGAACCAAGCGCCACCTCACCGGTCGCCGCTTCGGCCTGCGTTGCCGGCGCAGTGTGACCAGAGTCGAACGGCGGCTCAGGCTGATCGGTCAACTTACGGTAGAGATAGCTGAGCAAAATGCGGATGACCGCCGCAATCGGAATGGAAATGAAAAGGCCAAATGCGCCGGCTATCGCGCCGCCGGACAGGATCGCGAAGATGACCACTGCCGGGTGGAGACGCACCAGCGAACCCATCACATTGGGGATGATAAAGTGATCTTCGATCTGACGCAGCACAAAATAGATCACCCCCAGCAAGATGGCAAGCGTAACATTTGAGAGACCAAACGGCGTCACCGGCTGGAAGAGGGCAACGGTCATTGCGATACCGGCAGCCGACCATGGGCCGATGATGGGCAGAATCTCCAGGATGCCCGACGCCACAGCAATCACCAGCGCATACGGCACCTGCAAAATCGAGAGCGGAATGTAGAGCAACACCGACATGATCACGATCAGAATGAGTTGACCGCGAATATACGCGCTAAACACCTGATCGATCTGGGCGCCGAGCTGACCGATCTCGCGTCGATACTGCGCCGGGATCAAATTGCGCGTCCACTGTTTCAGTTGCGGCGCCTGCAATAAGAGATAAAAGGTGACGATCAGGTACACCAGCAGGTAGATCACGCTTTCGAGCGCCGAAAACACCAGGCGCGGCACATTCCCGCTCAACCAGCTCGCCACATCGCGGATCAACCCGATCACCTGCGCTTCGAGCGGCGCGAGGCTAATTTCAAATTCGCCGATCATTACCGATTGATTCTGCTCGAACAGTATAGTCAGCTCGCGAATGATCATCGGCGCGCTTGCCGCCAGATCGCGACTCTGCTGGACGATTCGCGGCCAGAGCGCCGTAAATATGGCGTAAAGCGCCAGAAAGGCCACCAGGTACAACACCACAATCCAGAAAGCGCGTCCGAGGCGTGTTCGGTGATGCAGCCACCCGATAAGCGGATTAAAGAGGTAGGCGGTAATAATCGCGCCAATAAAGGGCGGCAACACGTGCGTGACGGACATGATCAACCCAACACTCAGCGCAACTACCAGCGCGCTGCTCAGCACCTTTGCCTGAAACGAAAACCGGATCGGACGCGCTTCCATAGCGATGACTCCAGGACGGCAGCGACATGAAATGGGCGAGGAATCACGCTGGACGTGATTCATCGCCCTTCATTATACCGGTAACTGGCAGTAGCGCGGCTACTGATGAGGCGGGCGATCGGTTGGCCGCCGCAAGGGGACATCAGCCTTGAGCAGATCGTGCGCTTCACCACGACTCAGGGTGACTTCAATCTGCTCAGGATCAATCGCCGGCAGGTAACGCTTGAGCACTTCGGCCAGATCCGCTTTCATCTGCGCCATCATCTCTGGCGTCAATTTGTAGCGATCATCGATCAGCACCGTCAACAGCCGCTGCTTGGCCAATTCGGCACTTGAGTCGCGTTTTCGCCCGAAGAGGCCATTGAGGAATGACACAGGCACTCCTTTCATCTATGTCCGTCGGCGACCAAACAGGCCGAGCAGTCGATCAAGCATGCCGCCCTGATCAGGAATTGCCATTACCGGCACATCATCGCCAGCCAGACGTTGGGCGATATTGATATAGGCGCGCCCGGCCAGCGAGTTGGGATCGTACACGGCTGCTTCGCCGCGGTTGGTCGCAATCACAATCGTCTCATCTTCGGGCACAATCCCCAGCAGTGAGATCGCGAGCAATTCCAGCACATCCTCGACCGACAACATCTCGCCTCGACTGACCAGACGCGGCTTGATGCGGTTGATCACCAGCGAGGCTGGCCCCTTCTCGGCTGCTTCCACCAGCCCGACAATGCGATCGGCATCGCGCACTGCCGAAACCTCCGGCGTGGTAACGATGATAACCTCATCGGCTCCGGCTATCGCATTCCGAAAGCCAGCCTCAATGCCAGCAGGGCTATCGATCAGCACAAAATCAAACTCAGCGCGAAGCTGGTTGGTCAAATCGATCATCTGACGCGCATTGACAGCGTCTTTGTCACGGGTTTGGGCAGCGGGCAACAAACACAGTTCGGGCAAGCGCTTATCCTTGATTAGGGCCTGTCGCAGCCGAGCGCGACCCTCAACCACATCGACCAGATCGTAGACGATGCGATTTTCCAGCCCCATGACAACATCAAGGTTGCGCAGACCAATGTCTGCGTCAACCACAGCCACTCGCGCGCCGCGCATCGCCAGCGCGGTGCCCAGATTAGCGGTGGTTGTGGTCTTGCCGACGCCGCCTTTACCCGAAGTAACGGTAATAACTCGCCCCATACTGCCCCACTAACGTTTGAACATTTCCCAATGATCAACGATGATCGCGCCATTAGCGATACGAGCAAACTCAGGCCGGTTCGTCTTATTATGATCAGGCGAACGGACGATCAAATCGGCAATCCGGATCTGGGTTGGGCGCAGCTCAAGCGCGCAGATAATCGCTGTGGCATCACCTAATGCTCCGGCGTGCACCAGCCCGCGCAGCCGCCCCCAGACCACTACATTACCGCCGGCAATCACCTCCGCGCCCGGATTCACATCACCGATGAGCGTGATGTGACCGGTGTGACGCAAGACCTGACCGGAACGCAACGTGCGCATCACCATTATGGCTTCCGCCTCGATCGACGGCACCGGAGCGGTATAGCGCGGCAGCGGACGGGCCGGCAAACCCAGCTCGCGGGCCATAGCTCTCGTGTTCCGATCCGATGCATTCACCGCTGTCGCCACTACTCCATGCTCTTGCAGTAGCGCTACCATCTCTTCGAGCTGACCTGGCAACAGCTCACGCTCACCGAGATCGACCACCAGGTGCGCGCCCTGAAAAAACCCACGACGTTCACCCAGATGCTGGTCAAGCTGGCTCAACAGTTCCGACCATGCAGCGTTGGCGTCGAACCAGAGCCGCAGCCCTTCACGGCTACCCTTGATACTTATCAGATCGCTCATGGTCTCACTACAGTGTAGAACGAATGATTGTTGAAAATTATAGCATAGAGATCGCGCTGTGTGGCGTTATCTACGAACAATTTCCCTTACAATTGCGCGTCAGTCAGGGCCAACCAACCACAAGCGACATCTCAACCACGACAATCATTGTGGAAGTACCGGGCAAAACGTCGGCGGCTTCTCTGGCGGCGTCACCCCAAAGTAGGCCTGCATGATCTGCGTGACTGCCGGAACCGCAATCGTTGAGGAGCCATCATTGAGATCCCCCACCCCTTCGACCAGCACCACCACCACGATCTCTGGTTGTTCATAAGGCGCAAAGCCAACAAACCAGGCATGGCTCTGCCGCACAAGACGACCGTCTGCCGCGGTCAGCAGCGGCCCAAACTCGGCAGTGCCTGTCTTCCCGGCGATCCGCAAACCCGAACAGGCCTCGCGAGCCGCAACCCCCAATCCATTCGTGATCGAATCATACATGCCAGCCCGAATAGTAGCCAGATGTTCAGGCGCAATCGGCGCCTGGCCAAGCCGAACCGGCTGCACCTGCTGCACGACCTGCCCCTGTTCATCAACGATCCGATCGACGACGCGCGGCTGGTAGAGGGTGCCATCGGTGGCAACTGCCCCCGCCGCCACCGCCAGTTGCAATGGCGTCACCTCTAAATAGCCCTGGCCGATCGCCATATTATAGGTATCGCCGGTTGTCCAGGCTTCACGCAATACCTGGGCTTTCCAGGCGCGCGTCGGCACACGCCCACTGGCTTCACCGACCAGATCGATCCCGGTTGTGTGCCCAAAATTGAACCAGGCCAGCCCTTCCACCAGTTGATCAACCCCTAAACCGGTGATACGCAGCGCGCGCTGATCGAGATTGATCGCCTGATCATTCCCGCCGGCGATACTGGCAAAGAAGACGTTAGATGAGAGACGGAGCGCATCGCGCACATCGATCTGCCCATTATCGCGATTGCGCACCGAGTTGGGCAAAATAAACTCCGCCCCGCTCCGTTCGATCAGCCGCAAGAGACCCGGATCGCGCAGGCGGGTATCGGCCTTGATCACTCCTTGCTGCAGGGCAATGGCGCCCACAAACTGCTTGATCGTCGAACCAGGCGGATATTGGCCAGCAATTGCGCGGTTGGTGAACGGCGCCAGTCGTTGCAGCTCACGCTGAGCGTCTGGGTCAGGCGGCGCCAGCAAGGCCTGCAATTCGCTCACTCGCCGCGGATCTACCCAGATATTATTATCGTAGTCGGGCAAACTGACCATGGCCAGAATCCGGCCATCACGCGGATCAAGCGCAATCGCGACGCCAGCAACAATCGGATCGTAGAGACGCTTGTGCGGCTCGCGCGCGGTCTGGCGGCGATTTTCACCTTCAGCAATCCAGCGTTGCAGGATTTGTTCCACTCTGGCCTGAAAATCGGTGTCGATCGTCAGCACCAGATCATAACCGTTCACGACCGGACGCAGCACGGTAGCCGCACTCACTGGACGCTGCAAGGCATCGACCAGCAGGGTATCGATCCCCATCTGACCGCGCAACACCTTTTCGTAGGCGCTCTCTAATCCGTCTTTCCCGATCTGGTCGGATGGCAGGTAGGGCGGCAAACCAACACTCACCGGATCGATTGTCTTGGGGATCAATCCACACACCGGCGCCTGCGCTGTCAGCTCAACCAGCCCTCGTAACCAGGAACTGGCCGGATTGACTGCTACCAGTTCACAGGCATTGATACGGCCAACATAGCCCAGCAGATGCGCGAGCGATGGCACGACCTCACTGAGCGGATAGCGACGACGAAACCCTTCAATCACCCGCGCGCCGGGCAGGTAGTTGGCATTTTCGCGCAAGACAAGCACCAGTTCGGGCGAAATATCTTCTTTTACCACGACCGGCTGATAGCTGCGCACATTCGCCTGTTGCAGCAGTTGTTCGATCGGATTGACCAGCGTCACAACCTCGCGATAGTTCTGACTCAGCGTTAGTCCGCGCAAGGTATCAGCCGGAGCGATAGTGATGGTTAATTGCGTAGTTGCTGTGAGCGACGGCGGCAACGGCGCAAGCGCAGCCAGATCGGCGCGCAGACCAGGCACTGTATCAATGGCAGTTGCCGGATCAACGATCAGCGTTGAGGGCAGGTCGGCGATCTGAGCGATGCGGGCCAGGGTGAATGCCCGCTGTTCCGGCTCTTTGATCGCCGAGGGCAACTGCCCAGGCACAACCGCCAGATTGTAGATGGGCACACTTTCCGCCAGCAACCGCCCGCGCGCGTCAAAGATTTCACCGCGCCGGGGCGGGTTCGTCAGGTACTGGCGTGTCGTTACTTCGATATCGGCGCCGAAACGCTGGGTATCGGTCTGCACTAACTGCAATTGCGCTAATCGCGCAATCAGTATCACCACAACCAGCAGCAGGACGCTTCGCAGCGCGATCAATCGTGCCATATCCAGCGCTTACATCTTCCGTCAGGGCAGCGCAACACCACGCCGTTGGGCAGCTATCCAAACCAGGGTACGAGTAGCGCAAATGAGAACAGGTTGTGCAATTGCCATAGCACCATTGTACCATGAAGCGTTGTCGATTCGCCTCTTGTGGCCAGGCTGCTCACGGGCAGTAGCCATGGCATGATCACGACGATGATCGCACCAGCCAGTTCATCAACGCCATGATTGGGAGAGTGGGGATCAAGGCCAGCAATAACGAAGGCAAAATCACAACCTGAATGTATGCCCGCCACTCTGTCGCTGGCGGCAGAACGATGACCAGGAGGACGAGCTCGTAGACCACCGCGCCAACCAGTACAGCGAGCAGCGCTACTACAGGCCGTTCGGCAACCAGACGACGAAACAGCAACGCAACGATCGCCACTGCGGCCAGATGAGCAAGCGCGTGACTGCCAAGCGGCAGCGTTCCCGCCAGATCGAGCGCCACACCGCCGTAGAATGCCCACCACAGGCCGCGGATCAGCCCATGCACCGGCATAGCGGTGCCGGCGCCAACGAGCGCGCGAGCGATTGCCAGCACCAGCAAGACAGGAATGCTAAAACCGGCAGGACCGGTTAGCAGCGTAACCTGAACCAGGGCGACAGCAAATAATGCCAGCGCCAGCCCAATCTCGCGAGCAAGGCGCTCTTCTAATCGTTGGGATCGCGCTGACTGAGGATCACCCACACGTACTGCACCTGATCCGGATCAACGAAAGGCCGCAGATCGGCAACCTGTCGCTGTCCTTCTTGCCTGACCGCCTCGATGATTCCGACCGGCACAGCCTCCGGCATCGCGGCCAGATCAAGTGGCAAGTCGAGCGCTCCACTCAATCCCGCCGTCACAACCCGCTCGCCTTCGCGCAATGCCACGCTGCGATCAATCAGTTCCAACCGCAATCGCGAACCAAGCTGCCATTGCCCCTGCATCAGCCCCAGTGGCGCACTGCTAGACTGCAATACCCGCACACTCAACTGACTGCTCATGTCGGTGATCAGCAACACTTCAGCCGTGCGGGAACCAACCGTTTCCACCACTCCGATCAGAGCCGGCATCCCGCCTGGTTGCTGGCCAATCACTGCCATACCGCTGCGCACCCCGTCTTCAGCGCCGCGCGCAATGGTCAACACCCGGCGCGCAGCGTCGGGAGCGCGCGCCATCACCTCCGCACCCAGGATCGTCCAGGGATGCGCGCGCGTGATCGCCAGTTGCTGGCGAAGAAAGACATTTTCTACGCGCGCCTGCTCGAGTCGCAGCAATTCGCTGTTGAGGCGAGCATTCTCGGCTTGCAGCTCATCGATTCGCTGCTGTAACGCCGCCACATCACGCGGCGTCGCCCACCACGTCTCAAACCCGGCGCGCCGTTCTGTCAACCAGCTTTCGAGCGGTCGAATTGCATCGCGGACTGCCAGCCGAACCGGCGCAATCAGTCCCTGTCGATCGAGCGCAATCAAGATCACGCTCACGATCATGAGCGCGCCGATCAGTGCTATTACTCGCCAGTAACCGCGATCACCGGGCTGCTCGCGGCGCAGCTTCAGCGGACGATCGTTGAGAAAATCACGCATGCGCTATCTCCGCACCCGCCGGGTCGTCTGGGTCCGCATCAAAATATCCTGGTAGACGCTATTATCGAAATGTTCGACCATCTTGCCCGCGCCACGCGCCACGCACGAGAGCGGGTCCTGGGCAATATGCACGGGCATGCGCGTCTCGGCAGCGATCCGTTTATCAAGCCCATGCAGCAGCGAGCCGCCGCCGGCCAGCATGATACCATGCTCCATAATGTCGGCCACCAGCTCGGGCGGCGTCTCTTCGAGCGCTGCCCGCACCTCAGCCACAATTGCATTGACCGGGCCGGCGATACCTTCACGCAGCTCAACTGAACTGACTTCAATCGCTTTCGGCAGGCCAGTCAACAGATCACGCCCGCGCAAGACCACCTTTATCTCTTCGTCGAGCGGATACGCCGACCCGGCGGCAATCTTGGCCTTCTCAGCCATGCGTTCGCCGATCAGCAGATTGTATTCGCGACGCGCGAACTGGATGATGGCTTCATCGATCTCATCACCGGCAATCCGGATCGAGTGATTGACCACGATCCCGCCCAGCGCAATCACGGCAATTTCAGTCGTGCCGCCGCCAATATCAACGATCATCGAGCCAATTGGCTCTTCGACCGGCATGCCAGCGCCGATCGCCGCCGCCATCGGCTCTTCAACCACATAGGCTTCTCGCGCTTTGGCGTTAAGCGCAGCCTCGCGCGCAGCGCGCTTCTCAACTTCGGTCACCCCTGATGGCACGCCGACAACAACTCGCGGTCGCGGGTCAACCAGCGGAAACGCGGCATAGGCATGCGCTTTCTTGATGAAGTAGGCCAGCATCTGCTCCACCACGTCAAAGTCAGCGATCACGCCATCTTTCAAAGGCCGCACCGCCACGATATTGGCCGGGGTCTTGCCAACCATCGCTTTGGCTTCTGCGCCAACGGCATGCACTTTCTTGGTGCGGGTATCGATCGCCACCACTGATGGCTCACTGATCACGATACCCTTGCCGCGCACATGCACCAAGGTATTGGCCGTGCCCAGATCAATCCCCAGGTCGCGACTGAAAGCGCCAAAGATGGTATTAAAGGGATTGAAACCCACGAGTCTACTCCGTGTATCTGTCAACGGTAGCGATGAGCTACGCCGATTGGGTTCCGTTCTCAGTTCCCAACCGCACCGGTTAGGATCGCCGTATTATAGCATACCCATTCCGGATGCTATTTAATGATAGTCACTCAACAACCGCACTCCCCTGATCGACGCATCCCGTATCGCCCGTTGCAGCCTTTTTTACACGCAGCGTCATTTGACTTTTCACCAGCTTTATGACACAATTGCTATGCTGCTTCGTTGTCAGCAAGCAGGAAGGTTCGCTGTGAGCATTGCCGCACAACCGGTTCGCGCGCGGGTCAGGAACAATCGGTTTACGAGCATGTTGCTGCCCAATCGACGGCATTGCTGCTATGGCTTCTGGCTCTTCGTGAGCTAGAAGAATTTTTGTTGTCGTGACTACCACAACGCTTCCGCAACGGCCAGTCTATCCATTTTCGGCCATCGTCGGCCAGGAACGGCTCAAACGCGCCTTGATTCTGAACGCGATCAATTCGCGGATCGGCGGTGTGTTGATTCGAGGGGAAAAAGGCACCGCGAAGTCAACTGCCGTTCGCGCGCTGACCCGTCTGCTGCCATCGATTAAGGTCGTGGTTGATTGCCACTACAGTTGCGATCCCGACGACCCGGCGACGCTATGCGCCGAGTGCCGCGCCCGCCTGAGCCATGGGCCGCTGCCAACGGTTGTGCGTCCCATCCGGCTGGTTGAGTTGCCGGTTTCGGCCTCGGAAGACCGTGTGGTCGGATCGCTTGACCTCGAACATGCGATCACCGAAGGGCAGCGCCGCTTCGAGCCGGGCTTGCTGGCGCAGGTCAACCGCGGCGTGCTCTACGTTGATGAAGTCAATCTGCTCGATGATCACCTCGTCGATCTGCTCCTGGATGCGGCGGCAATGGGCGTGAATACGGTCGAGCGCGAAGGCGTCAGTGTCTCTCATCCGGCGCGATTTATTCTGGTTGGCACGATGAATCCCGAAGAGGGAGAATTGCGCCCCCAACTGCTCGATCGATTTGGTCTGGCCGTCGAAGTGGTCGGACTGACCGATGTCAACGACCGTGTGGCCGTGATTGAACGGCGGATGGCGTATGAAGCCAATCCCACCGGCTTTCTCCAGCAATGGCAAGCCGCTGAAGAAGCGCTGGCGCAACGGATCGCTGCCGCCCGCGCCCTGCTGCCCCAGGTGCGGATCGATCGCGCCGATATGGCAGTGGTCGCCAGCCTGTGCATTGAATTGGGGGTTGATGGGCACCGGGCCGATTTGACCATTCTCGAAACAGCGCGCACCCATGCCGCCTGGAGCGGGCGGCGGATGCTCGTGGCAGAGGACATTCGCCTGGCCGCGGAACTGGCTCTGCCCCACCGCATGCGCCGCCAGCCCTTCGGCGAGGTGAAACTCGATGAGCAACGACTGGCCAGTATTCTCGACCAGTATGGCAAGCGCGAAGAGGTGAAGGTGACGGTTGATCACACCGGCCAGCCAGATCTGAACGATCCCGATAATGGTCATGGCGAGGGCGGCGACGAAACCGGCGGCGGCAGCTCTACCACCATGCCGATTGGCGGCGCTGGTCAGCCTGAAGCGGCTACCCCCACCACTGAACAACAGGCTGGCGGGGCAGAATACAAGGCTGACGCCATCTTTAAGCCGCGCCGGCTCGAAGCCACGCCCGATCGCGCCCAACGACGCGCGCCAGGGCGCCGTTCGCGAACACGCACAACCCGCAAACAGGGCCGCTACATCACCAGCCGCCGCGCTGACCGAGTGACCGATCTGGCGCTCGATGCGACGCTGCGCGAAGCCGCCATCTATCAGCGCAAACGACGCACTGAGCTGATGCATACGATCGCCGCGCCGCATCATCGCCGGCCAAAGATCCTGATCAAACGCGCCGATCTGCGACAGAAAGTGCGCGTGCGCCGAACCCGCAACGCGGTCTGTTTTGTGGTTGATGCCAGTTGGAGCATGGCTGCGGAAGAACGCATGCAGGCCACCAAAGCCGCGGTGCTCTCGCTTCTGCGTGACGCCTATCAGCGCCGCGATCAGGTGGGGCTGGTAAGTTTCCAGCGCGATTACGCCCGAGTGCTGCTGCCGCTGACCAACAGCGTGGAACTGGCGCAACGGCGCTTGCAGACGATGCCAACCGGCGGCAAGACACCGTTGTCGCGCGGGATGCTCACCGCTTTTGAATTGCTTGAGCGCGCCCGTCGCCGCGATGCCGAAGTGGTGCCATTGATGGTGCTGCTGACCGATGGTCAGGCCAATGTTGCGATCTCTGACTTGCCGCCGCAGCAGGAGGCGTATCGGATTGCCGAAATGATCGCTGAACGGCGTATCCATGCTATTGTGATCGATACTGAACACCCCAATTTCGACCGCGGTCTTTCCCGACAACTGGCGCGATGCCTTCAGGGCGTGTACTATCGGTTGGAAGATCTGCGTGAAGAAGGACTGGCGCGCGCCGTGCGTCAACAGATGCGCTCGTAAATTCGCTGGTGAACGTTTGGCAATTTCGCTTGCCCAACGCCACAATCATACAGGGTAATGTTAGCAACTACGTGAGGAGGAAGGTAGGCAATGACGGATCAGGTACGTAGGGAAGAGGTCGCTGCGGGCGAGCTGCCTGACACGCCTCGCGCGGCAGCCAGCGCTCCGGCGGCTGAAGCTGCCGTCGCCGCGCTCAATCAGCCGGAAGAGGCGGCAGCGCCTACCCCTGAACAGGAGGCGAACACGAGCGTCGCCGCAGGGGAGAGTAGCGCTATCACGGCGACTGCACCGGCTACGGCGGAAGCCGGCATGACCACCACAGCAGATAGCGCTGGCGCCAGCTTCACGCCCATCAGTGACGATCAACCGCAAAAGCCGCGCCGGCTCAAAGATTTGCAGGTCGGCATGGAGCTGGAAGGAAAAATTACTTCCATTGCTCTGTACGGGGTGTTCGTCGATATTGGCGTTGGGCGTGACGGTCTGGTGCACATCTCCGAAATGAGCGATCAGCGCATCGAGACGCCATCAGAACTGGTGCAGATCGGCGATACGGTCAGGGTATGGGTGAAGAGCATCGATGCCGAGAATCGCCGCATCAGCCTCACCATGCGCAACCCTGAGCGGCAAGAGGCGCCGCGTCGCTCGCGCCCGCCGCAACGACGGCAAGAGATCGACCGCGAGAAACTCGCCAGCCTGCGCCCTGGTGATGTGGTCGAGGGAGTCATCACCGGGTTCGCCCCCTTTGGCGCGTTCGCTGATATTGGGGTCGGCAAGGATGGCCTGATTCACGTCAGTGAGCTGTCGGAAGGGCGGGTCGAAAAGCCTGAAGATGCGGTGAAAGTCGGCGATCGCTACCAGTTCAAGATTCTCGAAATTGATGCCGATGCCGCGCGCATCAGTCTCAGCCTCCGCCGCGCCTTGCGCGTCCAGCGCATGCAGCAGCTCGAACCTGGCCAGATTGTGGAAGGAACTGTCAGCGGCATTGCTCAGTTTGGCGCCTTCGTCGATATCGGCGTTGGCCGCGATGGTCTCGTTCATATCTCAGCCCTGTCGCCAAACCGCGTCAACAAGGTCGAAGATGTGGTGAAGGTCGGCGATAAGGTGACTGTCAAGGTGTTGGGCGTTGATCAGCAGAGCAAGCGAATCAGCCTGACTATGCGGCTTGAGGATGAGCAGCCAGGCGCGAATATCGCCGCAGAGTCGTCAGCAGAAACCCAACCATCGGCGCCCCAGCAGCGCAGCGGGCGGAGCGACTTAGATCGATACGCAGCGGCAGTGCAGACGGTGCGTGAACGCAGCGAGCGCAGTGAACGACGCGAGCGGCGCGAGCGACGCCCAGTTCAACCAGAGCCTGAAACGTATGTGGCTGGCGATGACAGCGAAGCTGACACCTTTGAGGGCAATGCGACGCTGGAAGATCTGATCACCAAATTCGGCGGCAGCAGCAACCGCCGTGAGCGCGACCGTCGGCGGCGAAATGATGATGACGACGACGATGAGGGCGGACGACCAGGCAACCGCCGTCAGCGCGATGCGATTCGCCGCACCCTGCAACAAATCGGGTACGACGATTAAGCGCATTTACCGCCCTGCGATCATTGCCTGCTGGCAGCTCACGCCAGCAGGCAATCGCATGGGTTGTCCTGACGTAGCAGCAACTAACCCTGAATGCTGAATGTAAAGCCGCGCGCCGTTCGGTGCCTGCGCCAGGAGCGACATTGCAATGCAGCGTCGCTCCTGGCAGTTAACACGATCTCGTCGCATCATTACTGCTTGAATATCACACGCAACGTCTGCGTAGCTGGCAGGTCAACGAGCGCTTGCTGCCCATCTGAACGGGCGTTGCCAACACTTCATTTGACACTGCCGCGCAGCGACGAGTATAATGGCGATAGTTTTGTCAATTGAACGAATTGCTGAGGAGTTGATCCAATGCCTAAACGGACATGGCAACCAAAACGTATTCCGCGCCGCCGCAAGCATGGTTTTCTTGCGCGCATGGCAACGAAAGACGGGCGAGCAATTTTGCGGCGCCGTCGCATAAAGGGACGCTGGAAACTGACCGTTAGTGACGAGCGGCGAGGCGTGCGCCGCGGCCACCGCTAACAAGGACATGGAACAGGTTATCGCCACCCCAGAAATGACACCCTGTCGTTGGTGGCCGGTAACCTGTTCGTTTTTCACCAATGCGACGCGCAAACCGATTACGTCGGCCCGAACAGTTCCGGCGGGTGCGCCAGCAGGGACGCACGTTCGCCTCACCGTGGCTGCTGCTCAATGTGGCGCCGGGTCGGCGCGCGATGGTGCGTTGTGGGTTCGTCGTCGGTCGGCGGATCGGCAGTGCGGTGCAGCGCAATCGCGCTCGTCGGCGAGTGCGCGAGGCGGTGCGCCTGCTGCTGCCATCGATTGTCACTGGCTATGATCTGGTCTTCGTGGTTCGGACAGCCAACGTCATAGATGTGCCATTCACACAATTGCAACAAGACATTGCTGCGCTTCTCCGGCAAGCCAATCTCCTGGCGGATCCTGAACCGGCAGCATCAGACGCCTTTAGTTCCCAATCACAACACCAACGAGGTTCGCAATGAATATCTGGTCGGCATTTGTTGGCCTTCTTGAGCAACTGTTACTCTTCTTCTCGTCACTCACCGGCAATATGGCGTTGGGGATCGTGCTCTTCACGATCGCTGCCCGCCTGGTTATTCTGCCCCTGACGATCACCTCGTTGCGTTCGAGCCGACGGATGCAGGAAGTCCAGCCGATTTTGAAGGAGATCCAGCGCAAGTATGGCAAGGATCCGCAGCGCCTGCAAGAGGAGACGCTGCGAGTGTACCGGGAACACAAGATCAATCCGGTGGGCGGGTGTTTGCCGTTGCTGCTGCAATTGCCGATCTTCTTTGGCGTGTATCAGGCGGTCTATCATCTAATGGTGCCTGAACAGCGCATCTACCTGAGCGCTGGCGCCGCCGAGATGTTGCAAGATGACCGGCTGGCGCAAATCCTGGCTGCGCCCTTCTTCGGCATGGATCTCGGTTTGCCGGCCTTCGGCGCGAATGGGTTTGCCGGCCTGCCCTACCTGATCTTGCCCATCCTCTCGATCGTGCTCCAACTGGTGCAGCAGCTCATGGCAACGCCGCGCGTGATGGATCCCCAGCAGAAAGCATTCATGCAGGCAATGCTGATCATGCCGTTCGTCTTCGGCTACATCGCCTTTACCTTCCCGACCGGCGCAGTGCTGTACTGGGTGGTGAGCAGCGTGGTTGGCGTCATTCAACAGTACTTCACCTCAGGTTGGGGATCACTGGCCAATTACCTGCGCTTCCTGCCGCCGGATAATCGCCCTGCGCCGACGCTGGCTCTGGCTTCACCAACGGCTGGCGGTGGCTCGACCAGCGAACCGCAACCGGAAACGCCCAAAGTCGATTTTCGATCAGTGCTGCAACCGTTGATCGATGCTCCAGTCGAGTCAGGCCAATCACATGGAACCGAGCAGCGCCCAAATCGCCAGCAACCAAATCCGCGCCGCCGTCGGTAATACGTCTGACATGATGGTTTGAGACGGTCTGAGTGACCGAGAGGTGTCTATGAAGCGCATCGAGATTAGCGCGCGCACCGTCGCCGAAGCAGTTGAACTGGCGCTGGCCCAACTGGGTCGCGACCGTGATGAAGTTGCCATCGAAGTCCTCGATCCGGGCGAGAATGGCGATGAAGCGCTGGTTCGCGTCACCGTGGTCGAAGATGAGGAAGAGACTCCCTCGATCGAAAAGGTAAGTGAGATCGCACAGCGAATCCTGGAAGAACTGCTTGAGCGCATGTACATCCACGGGTATGTGACGGCTGTCGTCTCGCAAGTGCCCGGCGCGCAGGGTGAACCGGAAACCACGATCACGCTGCATGTCGAAGGCGCTGACGAAGAAGCTATGGGTCTGTTGATCGGGCGACGCGGCGAAACATTGCGCTCATTGCAGTTCCTGCTCAATCTGCTGGTGAGCCGGCGCGTGCAGAAGTGGCCGCAGGTTGTGGTTGATGTCGGCAACTACCGCCAGCGGCGCCAGGAGTCGCTCGAAAGCCTCGCCCGCCGCATGGCCGAGCGCGTTCGCCAGACCGGGCGACCGATTATGCTCGAACCAATGGCGGCGTATGAACGCCGGATTGTCCATCTGGCGCTCCGCAATGACAAGACCATCTATACCGAAAGCTCCGGCGAAGGCGAAAATCGGAAGATTGTGATCTATCCCGCCAAACAGTGATCTGGTAACAGTGATACGAACGGCAGGGGTGGTTGTGGCTGCCATCCCTGCTTTGGATTCATTCCACCGATAGCCGCTGCCCGCGATCGCGTTAGCGAAGTTGCGCCGGTGACCGCCTTGATCGCGACTCGGGGATTGTTTACCGCCCAAGTTAGCAACAACGATGATCGATTTTGTCGCTATCGGCCATGTAACCTGTGATCGGTTGCCAGACGGAAGTAGGCTTCCTGGCGGCACTGCCCGCTTTGCCGCGTTGCTTGCCGCGCGACTTGGTCTGCGCGCCGCGATTGTGACGGCCAGTGCCGAGGCCCCTCCCGCCGGTGTCGCCTGGGCGAATCAGCCGACTCCGATCAGCTCCACGTTTGAGAATCGCTACGAGGCTGGCAGGCGGCAACAATGGTTACATGCGGTCGCCCCTGCAATTGAGGCTACGACGCTGCCGGCGCCATGGCGCGCGGCTCCCATCGTGTTGATCGGCCCGGTGCTGCACGAGTGCTCGCCCCGGCTGGCCGCCGCCTTTCCCGGCGCGCTGATCGGTGCGACCGCCCAGGGCTGGTTGCGCGAGTGGGATTCCTCATTGCCTGCTCCCATCAGACCGCGCCACTGGCAACCGTCACTGTCTGAACTGGCTCATCTGCACGCGCTGGCGCTTAGCATCGAGGATACCGGCGGCGACGAAGATCTGGCCGCGTTTTATGCCGGCATGACGCCAATCGGCATCGTGACCCGCGGCGCGGCTGGCGCCACGCTCTTTCTGCGCGGCAAGCCCCATCCGATCGCGGCTTATCCAGCAGTCGAATGCGATCCAACCGGCGCCGGCGATGTCTTTGCCACTGCTTTTCTGATCCGACTCTGGGAGAGTGGCGATCCGTTTGCTGCCGCGCGCTTTGCGGCAGCCGCTGCCGCATGCGTGGTTGAGGGCGTCGGCGATGCCGCGCTGCCCGACCGCGCCCGCATTCTTGCCCGCATGGCAACTCACTCATCCTGAATGGCAGAAATGACCCGACAAGTGGAACCTACCATATCCGCGCGGTCTGACACCAACGTTAGGTGTACAATAATCTCTGACCAGGCAACCGATATCCGCATCACGCTCACTGCATCATGCTCACCGTACCGGGATGTGCGTGGCTGCCTGATCCGTGACAGGGTGTCTCCGGTTCGGATCAGCGCGCAAACGCGCGGCGCTTCCCGCGCTCCAGCGCCATCCGCCCGCCGGAGGAGGAGCGCGCGGCGCCGCCCCGATCCAGGGCAGTGCGCGGGCGCGTCGGTGCCCGCAGCACTCCCCTGCGTCAGCGGGCGTCGTGCCTCATTGCCCGCTTCTGCTCTCCCCTCTCCCTCTGGGAGAAGAGCCGAGGGTGAGGGCGAGCGGGGAACTGCCACGCCACGCTGCGCGCGATTAGCAATGACATGTGGAGCGGGAGGATGATCCACGTCATCCCCTTCCAGTGCTACCCTGATCCGGTAGCCAACACCGTCTGCCAATCCCCAGGCAAACGAATAGAGGAGCAGGCCTCGGCGACCATCGTTTTGATCAACGCGAAGCGACGTTGCATTGCATTGCAACGTCGCTCTAATTGCCGGATTGCGCGGGCCGAGAAAGATGATCGCGCACCGCCAGCCACCTCGATCAACAGCCCACGGCGCGGGCAAGTTCGGGCCGGAGCGCCGCGCGCGACTGATCGAGTTGCGCCATGATCCGTTGCGTCAGGCGCACATCGTAGGCTATTTGCAGGTTGACGCGCGCATCAGACGCAAACATGCCCTGCCCTGCAGCATTAAAGCTGTTGGCCAGAAACAGCCACATATCGCTGTCGAGAGTGGTTGGGATGCTCAGGCCATACCAGCGCAAGACGCTGACAATTCGCGGCGACGGACTGAGCTGGGGCAGATACACACCAAACAGGCTGCGCAGGCGATCACGGGCTGTCACGACATCACGCACCGCATCACGGATAAAAGCCCGTTGCGCGCCGACCGGCGGCGGCGGCAATCGGCCCGGCGCCTGACGGTACAGGGTCACGTCGATCTGGGGGATGTGAGCCAGAATCTGCGCATCGAGCGCCGATATCTGGAATGGCTGATGGAGCGTGACCAGCACCAGCAGGTTAGATGGCAGGACGGCGAGCTTTGGCGCCCGCGGCACGAGCTGCAACCGGTCGCGAACATAGTGCGTGAGTTCATCGGGCGCGAGACCATCGAACAGCACGAAGTAGAGCTTGCCCCTGCCTGCCGGCGAAGCAGCTTCACTCAACACTTCGCTCAACTGACTGTCGCCGAATCGCGTGTGGAGGTTGCGGTAATAATCGCGTTGACCGCTTTGGGCAGCCCAGCGCGCCGAGCTGATGCGCACCATCTGGCCGGGCGCATCGCCGGCCAGCGCCGTCGCCAGATGTTGGGCCAGAGCCGCTTTGCCGGCGCCGGCGCGACCGGTCAATACCACAAGTGGATACGTCTTCAATGAAACATAGACTGCGGTCAGCAACCGTCCTGCGGATGGATCAGTGCCCGCTACCAGCCGCTGCAACGCGACATGTTCGGCACTGACAGGCTCTTCACGTTGGAATTCTGGCGCGCGTTCATTCGCCAACGCGGCCAACTTCCAGCGGCCCGCCCCGGCCTCGTCCCGAGCGCCATTGCTCAGGACCTGATGGAAGTTGTAAGCTACCATAGTAGTTCACCCGAAACGAATATCGGATAGATCGCCGACATTCAACTCTTGACTGACACCGCTGACATACGCTCGTTCACCGATCAAACTGCGATTCAAGATCACGGAAGTGATCTGCGCGCCTGCGTTGACAATCGAGTCGCGCACGATTGCCTGACGCACCACTGCGCCATCAGCAATCGAGACATACGGACCGACCACCGCCTGATCAATGACTGCCGTAGGAGCGATATTGACCGGCGGGATGATCACGGCATTGGGATACTCAGCAGCGAAATGATGACCATTTTCGAGCAGATAGCGGTTGGTGTCGAGCAATGACTCAATCGTGCCGCAATCACGCCAGACTCGCACGGTCTCGACCCGCAGTTCTTCGCCGCGATCGATCATCACCTGAAGCGCATCGGCGAGATAGAACTCACCCTTGGTCTGAATGTTATGCTGCATAATGTAGTCGATCGCCGACATCAGCCGACTCGCCTCAGGAACGTAATAGAACCCGGCCACGGCCAGATTTGAGATCGGCTCACTCGGCTTTTCCACCAGCCGCACAATCCGACCGTTTTCAACCACGACTACGCCGAAGCGCCGCGGATCATCAACCTCTTTGCAGTAGATGATGCCGTAGTCAGGCGTTTCGTTGAGCCGTTCGATATCGAACTCAAGCAGGCCATCACCGAAGATGATCAGCAGCGGGCCGGTCAATTCGCGCGCCAGCGCAATCGCATCAGCCTGGCCGCGCATCACCTTCTGTTCGAGAAAGCGCATAGGATACGTGTAGTTGGCCCGCATAAAATCTTCGATCTGGTTGCCGAGATAGCCAACAACGCAGATCAGTTCGTCAATCTGCAACGGCGCAAGGTAGTCAATGATATGCGCCAGCACCGTCTTACCGGCAACGCTAACGAGTGGTTTCGGCCTGACAAAGGTGTGCGGGCGAAGACGGGTACCGAGACCGGCAGTCAGGATCATCACGCGCATTGGTTAACTCCTTGATCCACAACTGCAACCGCTGCAACTGCATCCGCCGCCAGCGCTCGTTGTCGGCGCAGTCGCTGCGCTCGCGGCGTCACGACTGTGAGCAGCAAACAATGAGAGTCGCCGCTGCACGTTTGTGCTCTGGCAGAAGGGACAGGTGACCTCGCGATCGAGTGTGTTCATCGGGAGCAGTCGCTCGAACTGGCGCGCGCAATCAAGACAGCCATATTCGTACATTGGCATAGATGCACCTCAAAGCGTCAGGGGAAAACAGGAAGGCGGACGTGGCCCACCCGCATTATACCACGCCAATCTGGTGTGTAGGTGATAGTTTCGTTATCTGAACGATAAGATATTGCAAATGAACACAAATGATGCTGTCGGCAGCAATCCCCACGCTACGCTAGCGATCTCTTATCAGCGCGTGTTCTATTGCATCCTGAAGCCTTGCGTCAATACTCCAGCCGGGCGAAGGCGATGAGCGTGGCGATCACCCTCGGCGCGCAATCAGCAGCGCAGGTGTCTCTTGATGGCATGGCAACGAGCGCTTTAGGCATTCATCGCGATCAGTGTTATGTTAATGATCGAATGATCGTATACAGGCTCAAACTAATAACCAGCAGCCCCACCAGCACCATAAATGGCTGGTGCGGAATACGCTTGCAGGCGTAGGCGCCAATGGGAGCGGCAACGACGCCGCCAATAGCCAGACCCAGAATAATGCCGAAGTGCTCGAAACCGATGGTGAAGATAAAGGTGATCGAGACTGCCAGCGTAACAAAGAACTCAGCCGCATTCACCGAGCCAATCGTGGTGCGGGTCTGGTTGCCGCGCGCAATCAGGGTTGAAGAGACGATTGGCCCCCAGCCGCCGCCGCCAATCGCGTCGATAAACGCGCCGAAGAGGCCAAGCGGGGTGAGGCGGGTGGTAACTTTCGTGGGTTGCGGCGTCTTGAACGCGCGCGCGATGATATACCCGCCCATGATCAGCAGGTAGACAGCGATAATCGGTCGGAACTGTTCACCGGGGAGCTGACTGAGCACATACGCGCCGGCCACCGCACCGATCACGCCGGGAATGACCAGCCGCCAGAATAATTGCCGATCGACATTCCCGAAATAGTGATGCGAGATACCAGAGGCGCCGGTCGTGAAGACTCCGGCAGCGTGAACGGTAGCGCTGACCGTCGCCGGCGGCAGGCCGCGCGCCAGCAGCAATGACGATGCGCTGAGACCGTAGGCCATGCCGAGCGTTCCGTCAATGAGCTGGGCAACAAATCCGATAATGATGTAGAAGATGAGATCGTCCATGGGCGCTCCTGCTGCTCAAAACACGACAGAATTCCCCGGCATTGCCATCAGCGATCGATTCATGGGCTGGTGCGGTTACTATGGCTGTATGATACCAAAAATCACCTGTTCCAGACGATGATTGCTGCGCGCCTGCCGCCGATACATTGCCGCGGCTGTGCGATGCTGGCGCGCATGGCAGAACTCAGGTTCATGAGCGCACAGTTGACACTCGACACCGTCGCATGGTATTATCGATGACGCAGTGTGTTATGAAGTCAACCCACAACGGGGTGCGTCATGGGCTGGTTCAGATGGATGCTGGCCGGAGCCGGAATCGCCGCAACAACTGCATTTGCGGCTCGGCGCGCGTTGCTGGCGCGCGCGCTCGGTTTGCGCCCTGCCGAGCATCGCCTCAGGGTCAGGCGCGATCTGCCGATCACGATGCCTGACGGCATCGTGCTGTATGCCGACCACTACGCGCCTGCCACCGGCGGCCCTTATCCGACCATTCTCATCCGCACGCCCTATGGCCGCCCCGGTGAACTGGGGCCACTGGGAGTCTTCGAGCACACCGGCTGCCAGCTCTTCGCCGAGCGCGGCTACAATGTGATCGTGCAAAGTGTGCGCGGACGGTACCGTTCAGAGGGTGTCTTCGAGCCATTTTGCAACGAAGCCGCCGATGGTCGCGCCACCGTCGCCTGGATCGGGGAACAGCCCTGGTTTGACGGCAATCTGGGCCTCTGGGGGCCGAGCTATGTCGGTTATGTTCAGTGGGGGCCAGCGATCGATGGGCCACCCTATCTGAAAGCAATCGTGCCGGTGGTCACCAGCGCTCGCTTCTCCTCGCTCTTTTACCCTGGCGGCGCATTTGCGCTCGAATCAACCCTGCGCTGGATTTTTCTCATTCATGCGACCAGACATCAGCGTCTGCGCCCAGATTCGCTCTGGCGGTTGTTCGTCTTGCGCGAGCGGATTCTGGCGCGCGCGTTACGCCATCAACCGTTTGCCGAAGCCGATGCGCTGGCGACTGGGGCGTCAGTGCCATACTTTCAACGCTGGCTGCGCGATCCCGATCCGCGGGGCGAGTACTGGTCGCAGGTTGACTGTCATCGGCAGCTTCACCGGATCGATGCCGCAGTGCATCTGGTCGCTGGCTGGTATGACATCTTCCTACCCGGCCAGTTAGCCGATTACACCGCGCTGGTCGCCGCCGGTAAGCGACCCTATCTCACCGTCCTCCCGCGCGCGCACAACGATCTCGCGCTCGTCTTCGAGGGAATGCGCGAAGGGTTGTGGTGGTTTGACGCCCATCTGAAAGGTCAACGCGATCTGCTTGCCCGCCGTCCGGTGCGAATTGCGCTGATGGGGAGCAATGAATGGCACGAGATGGATTTCTGGCCGCCGCCAGCCAATCTCGCGCGCTACTTTCTCTGGCCCGATCGCCGTCTCGCCGCTGAGCCGCCCCCACTTGGCGCATCGCCCAGCCGTTTTTGCTACGATCCAACCAATCCAACACCCGCAATTGGCGGCGCTGTGCTCAGTTCGCAGGGTGGGCCGCGCGATCAGCGCTCGCTCGAAGCTCGTCCCGACGTGTTGACCTTCACCAGCCCGCCATTGGCGCGCGACCTTGATGTCATCGGGCCGGTGCGATTGGTCGTCTATTCCTGCGCCAATCGCGATCACTTTGATCTGGTTGGTCGGTTGTGCGACGTTTACCCTGATGGCCGCAGCATCAACATTTGTGACGGCATCATTCGCGCGCGACCAGACAGCGGCATCATCCAGCCCAACGGCAGTCGCCGGATCGAGATCGATCTCACAGCAACGGCGCAGCGGTTTTGCGCCGGCCACCGCATTCGTGTGCAGCTTGCCGGCGGCGGAAGTCCGCGCTGGGGGCCGCACCCCGGCGTCGATTGCCCGTATGGGCAATGTCAGGGAGGGTCAGTGATTGAACACTGGATCTATCACGATGCCGATCGTCCATCGGCACTGATTCTGCCGATCGTCGAACGAAGCAGTCTGAACTAGCGGCAGGCAATGGCGAACACCATGCATCCAACCGGTGTTGGGGAAGCAGGGCGCTGCGATCCGCAACCCATCGTTGATACGGGTTCCGACAGGTCATCACAAGCAAAGGAGCAGCTCACAATGGAGTACGAACACAGTCCGGAAATCAAGATGTTGCGCCAGACGGTACGCGAGTTTGTTGACAAAGAGATTCGACCGATCGCTCGCGCCATCGATGAAGAAGAGCGCGTGCCGTTCGAGACGCTGAAGAAAGCGGCTGAACTGGGATTGCTCGGCGTGCCCTTCCCTGAGCGCTACGGCGGGCTGGAACTCGGCATTACCGGCTATTGCGTGCTGATGGAAGAACTCAATCGCGTCTGCGCCAGCCATGCCACGATCATCGGCGCGCACTCGCAACTGGCGGCGATGAGCATCTACCTTGGCGGCACCGAACAGCAGAAGGAGACCTACCTGCGTGCGCTGATCGAAGGGCGCATGTGGGGCGCGTGGGCGCTCACCGAACCTAATGCCGGTTCCGATGCGGCGCACATTCAGACCACCGCCGAACGGCGCGGCGACGAATGGATCATCAATGGGCAGAAGATGTGGATCACCAATGGCAGCTTCGCCGATGTGATCGTTGTCCATGCGACCACCGACAAGAGTCTGGGCGCGCGCGGCGGCATCACTGCCTTCATCGTGGAAAAGACCATGCCCGGCTTCCGGGTAGGCAAGATCGAAGAAAAGATGGGGTTGCGCGCTTCGCACACTGCCAGCCTCTACTTCGAGGATTGCCGGGTGCCGGCAGAAAATGTCCTTGGTCAGGTTGGCATGGGCTTCCCGCTGGCCATGCGCACCCTCGACATCGGGCGCTGCGGTCTGGGCGCCAGCAGCATCGGCTCAGCCAAGGAAGCCTTTGAACTGAGCCGGAAATACATGATCACCCGTCATCAGTTCGGTCGCCCCATTGCCGAATTTCAGGCGTTGCAATTCAAACTGGCCGAGATGGCGGTCAAGCTCTACACCATGGAGCAAATCGTGTACGACTGCGCCCGCCGGGTTGACGCCGGTCAGCAGGCTACGCTGGAGAGCAGCATCGTGAAGCTGTACTGCACCGAGATGGCCAGCCAGATCATCGACGAAGCGATCCAGATCCACGGCGGTATGGGATTCTCGCGTGAATTGCCGCTCGAGCGCATGTACCGCGATGCGCGCGTCACCCGCATCTTTGAGGGCACGAATGAGATCCAGAAGCACGTGATTGCCAGCGAGTTGCTAAAACAGGTCGGTTATCGGATCCGGCTGTACTGAAAACGTTGCGCGTCCTGTCCGGGGCGGTGCGGCGCCGCCCCGGCGAGATGCCGCATGCCTCACTGTCCCATACCTTCTCGCGCGGCGCACAATGATATGAAGGACGCAGAGATGATCGTTAGTAGGAGCGACCCAACTGATCGCCCCTACTGCGGGTTGCCCATCCCATCCCATCCCTCGCGACTCGCTATCCGGTTGGCGCCATTCGGCCAATGTCCATCAGCCGTCACGCATCTATACGCCAGAGCGCCTGGCGGTCGGGGATGAATGCTATTCCGTGAAGGCATATTACGCACTATCCATCCTGTTGCGCTTCCGAGCAAAATTATTTGTGAAATAAATAACTAAATACCATTTTTGATATTCTCTAACGCATTCAACAGTTATGCCAGTTCAAACATTTCTTTTTCGTTCTCAAAAACCATGGTATATTAGAATTATCTCGGTTGGTTATCGCGCAAGCGTTTATCTACGAGCGGCGACTTGAGTTCGTGTTCAGGCGATCGAAGCTACGATCTGCTGCACTCACGAGATGACAGGAATGGGCAGATCAGTAGGAGGCAAGTATGCGTCGTTCTTGGCTGATGACCGGTTTGCTGTTGCTGCTGGCGCTGACGGGTTGTGGACAGACGCGACCATTGACGACCGTGAATCTGAAGATGCGCGATTATGTTTTCGATCCGGAAACCTTCACTATTCCTGCCGGGCAAGAGATTACGATTACTGGTCAGAATAATGGAGCTGTAACTCATGAATTTGTGCTGGTGAAATTAGGAACAGATGCAGGTCTGGCGTTTGGCGATGAGGATGAAGAAAATATCTACTGGGAGTTTGAAGTAGAAAGCGGCAAGCAGGTTACCGAGACCTTCACAGCGCCAACCGAGCCGGGCGTATATCAGTATGTCTGCGGTATCGAAGGCCATCTGACCGCCGGCATGAAGGGAACGCTGGTTGTGGTGGCGCCGTAACATGGTCTGAGCCGACACAATGCTGGGGCAGCGCATTGGCCTGATCGGTTCCCCTGAGGATATCGATTGCTGCGGCGCACAACGACCTTCTCTGACCTGACAGCGCGCGCAGCACTCTCCAGACCTGGCAGGATTGCGGAAGCTCAGAGTTGGTCTTCCCTCGAAAGGCCAGCCATGGCGCGGGGCACCGGCAGAATGCATCATCAGGCAAGCGCATACGTCGCTTCTAACAATCCTCTTATTGCAGATTGCCGCGCATTCGGGTACAATACGTAATGTGATAATTGATGGAACGGAGGTTAGGGTAGTCCTATGCCGACCTACGTGTACGCATGTGACGCTTGTGGCAAGCAGTTTGAGCAATTTCAGAGCTTCAAAGACGAGCCGTTGACGGTCTGCCGCTGCGGGCAGGAAGGCCGGGTGCGCCGGGTTATCCAGCCGGCGGGCATTGTCTTCAAAGGCTCAGGATGGTATATTACCGACAGTCGCGGCTCGAGCAGCGATGCGAACAAAGGTGAAACGAGTGATTCAAAGAGTGAATCAACTAACGCCTGACGCTCGTCTGCTCTCTCCCCTCCTTCCCCCTGGATGCTCCTGTCGTTAGGGGTGTTGTCCGATTTTGGACAGCGCCCCGTTCTGTGTTTCCGCCAGCGCGCGCGTCGGCGCGCCTGCGCCCTCTCGGATCACGACATCGTTCGGCAACTGCACTATTTCATGCGTTTTCACCGGAGTAGATCCGATGCGTATTTCACATGCCTTGGGCGTTCTGCGCGATGATATTCGCGCAATTTTTCGCAATGATCCGGCAGCCAGAAATCTGGCCGAAGTCTTGCTCTATCCAGGTTTGCACGCCATCATCTTCCATCGGCTGGCTCACGCGCTTTACCGCCGCAAGATTCCCTTTATTCCCCGCCTGATCTCACAGATCAGTCGCTTCCTGACCGGCATCGAGATCCATCCCGGCGCCCGCATCGGGCGTGGCTTTTTCATCGATCACGGCATGGGAGTGGTTATCGGCGAGACGACCGAGATTGGTGACTGGGTGATGTTGTATCAGGGAGTGACGCTAGGCGGCACGGGCAAGCAGACCGGGAAGCGCCATCCAACCGTCGAAGACGGCGTTGTGATCGGCGTCGGGGCGATTGTGTTGGGCGCCATCACCATTGGACGCGGCACCCGGATCGGCGGCGGCGCTGTGGTAGTCAAAGACGTGCCGCCCCACGCGACCGCGGTGGGCGTGCCGGCGCGAATCGTTGCCACCCGCGATCCGGTCACCGGGCAATCGCGCCGGGTCGAGCAATTGCCCGATCCAGAAGGCGAGATGTTGCGCGGATTGCACGACAAGGTGCTCGAACTCGAATTGCGCCTCGCCGATCTGGAAGCAGCGACCCACGTTCATCACGCTGAGCATCGACTAAAGTACGATGCGCTTCCCGATGAACTCTGGCGCACGCTCCTCGACGCTCCCGTCAAAGAAGAAGAGTATAATCAGGGAGCGGGGATTTAAGCGGACAGGCAGGTCAGCCGCTAATCATGCCACGCCGGCGCTCACGCTGCGGCGCGCGCCTGAAGCATTCGCCTGGCAATAACGCCGGGCCGAGCAGTGGAATGCATCGATAAAACGTTGAGAGAGTAGGTATGGCCATTCAGCTTTACAATACCCTGACCCGACGGCTCGAACCGTTAGAGACGATTGAACCCGGCGTCGTGCGAATGTATGTCTGTGGGGTAACGCCATACGACGAAGCCCACATCGGCCACGCGATGTCGGCCATCGTGTTCGATGTGATCCGTCGTTACCTCGAGTTTCGCGGCTATCAGGTCAGGCATATCGTCAATTTTACCGATGTGGATGATAAGGTGATCGCGCGCGCCAACGCACTGGGACAGGATCCACTGGCGCTATCGGGCCAGTATGCGGCTGAGTTTCTGACCCAATTGCAGGCGCTCAATGTGCTGCCGGCTACGGCATATCCGCGCGTCACCACGACCATGCCAGCGATCATCGCCTTCGTGCAAGGGCTGATCGAGCGCGGCTATGCGTATGTCGTCGATGGCGACGTCTATTTCCGCGTGCAACGCGATGAAGACTACGGGCGGCTGTCGGGACGCTCGCTCGACGAGATGCTGAGCGGGACGCGCTTTGAAGTCGATCCGCGCAAAGAGTCGCCGGCGGATTTTGCCCTCTGGAAAGCGGCTCGTCCCGGTGAACCGGCCTGGGATAGTCCATGGGGGCCGGGACGACCGGGCTGGCACATCGAGTGCTCGGCGATGGCCATGGAACACCTCGGCCCGCAGATTGACATACACGGCGGCGGTACCGACCTGATCTTTCCTCATCACGAGAATGAAATTGCCCAGAGCGAGAGTCTGACCGGTCAGTGCTTTGCCCGCTACTGGGTACACAACGGCATGCTGCAACTGGTCAATCCGCAGACCCGGCAGGTTGAGAAGATGTCGAAGTCGCTGGGCAATGTGGTGACGATCGCCGATTTCCTCAGCCGCTACGATGCCGATGTCTTCCGGCTGATCGTATTGAGCAGTTCGTACCGCAGCCCCCTGACCTACAATGATGAGATTGCCGCCGACAATCAGCGCAAGCTCGAGCGATTGCTGTCGGCGCTGGCCCCCGCCACCGGCACGACACGCGAAGGCGCGGCGGTCAACGCGCTGCGCGACGCGACAGCAATTGCTCGCGAGCGGTTTATTACTGCCATGGACAACGACTTCAACAGTCCGGCGGCACTGGCGGCGCTGTTCGATCTGGTGCGCGCGATCAACGCCGCTCGCGATGCTGGTCTGGCCGCAGAAGCGCTGGCCATTGGTCAGCAGACGCTGCGCGAACTGGCCGGTGTGCTGGGCTTGCGTCTCCAGCCCCGCCAACGCGCCGCGCATGCCGAAGCAGCTCCATTCATCGAGCTGCTGGTCGAAGTGCGCAGTGAACTGCGCAAAGCCCGGCAATTTGCTCTGGCCGATCTGGTGCGCAGTCGGCTGGCTGAGCTAGGGGTGACACTGGAGGATGGGCCGCAGGGCACCCGCTGGCACTGGTGAGACGAGCGATCGCGCAACCACACTGTGAGAGTGAATAACAGGTGCAAACCGTCATGCAAACGCCTCCATCATGGCTCGAAATCGCGGTCGAAGTCGATCCTGAAGCGGTGGAAACCGTCGCCGAAATCCTGGCCCGCTACGGCTACAACGGCGGCGTGGTCGTCGAACAGAGCTGGATTGCCGGCGATGAAGGGCCAGAATTTCAGTACGATCCAAACCGACCAATCTGGCTGCGCACCTATGTGCCGCTCGATGCCCAGGTGGAAGAGACCCGCCAGCAGATCGAGCAGGCGCTCTGGTATGTGAGCCGTATTCGACCGCTTGGCCCCATCCAGACCCGCGCGCTTGCCGAAGAGGATTGGGCGAACGCATGGAAGCAATTTTACCCGGTGCTGCGCGTCGGCGAACGCACGGTGATCGTACCCTCGTGGCTGGAATACCAGCCACAACCACAGGATGTCGTGCTCTTGCTCGATCCAGGCATGGCGTTTGGCACGGGGCTGCATCCCACAACCCGGCTCTGCTTACAGTTACTGGAGCGCTTCGTTGCGCCTGGTCAACAGGTGCTCGATCTGGGCGCCGGTTCGGGCATTCTGGCGATAGCTGCCGCCAAACTGGGCGCTGACACCGTTTTGGCGCTCGATAACGATCCCATCGCCGTCCGGGTAGCGCAGGAAAACGTTGAACGCAATCAGGTCGGCGATCGGGTGATCGTCGCCGAGGACAGTCTGGGCGCTGGCCGGGCGATGGGTCACTGGCTGTCGGGTGACTTCGGGCCGGCGACGCCTGATTCAATGCTCACCGGTGATACCCCGCAGGCTGTCTTTGATCTGATTGCTGCCAACCTGATCGCAAAGGTGCTGGTCATCCTTGCCAACGATCTGGCCGCCGCGCTCAAACCGGGTGGCCGACTGGTGAGTAGTGGTATCATTGATGTCAAGGAAGCCGAGGTGGCGGCAGCATTTGCGGCAGCGGGCCTGACCCTGCTTGAACGACACGTCGAAGGCGAATGGGTGGCGCTGGTGCATACCCGCTAGCCGGTTCCTGCTGCGACTATCACCAATCCGAATCATCATTTGCGTAACTGGTAAAAACGCATGGAGCTATTGTACCCTCTGCTCAGTGAACCGCGCCTGGTCGAACCACTCTGGGGCGGGCAACGACTGGCGTCGTGGCTCGATCTCCCGCTGCCCCATCCGGCGCGACTTGGCGAAGTCTGGCTGGTCTTTGACAGCAATCGAGTCACGAATGGGCCGCTGGCAGGCGCAACGATAGCCAGTCTGGCCAGTCGTTACGGCGCCGACCTCATCGGCACACGCCCATATACGCGCTACGGCGCCGACCTGCCGCTGCTGGCCAAGTTTATCGACGCCGCTGACCGGCTTTCGGTGCAGGTGCATCCAGATGATGCGTATGCGCATACGTTCGAGGCGCATACCGGCTTTCATGGCAAAACCGAGGCGTGGTACATTCTGGCTGCCGAACCCGGCGCCACCGTAACGCTGGGCATGCGCGCGCCGACAGAGCGATCAGCATTGGCCGCTGCCATTGCCAATGGCACGGTGGAAGAGCTGCTGGCGCAAATGCCGGTGCGGGAAGGCGACCTGATCTACGTGCCGGCAGGGACGATCCACGCCATCAATGCGGGTATCATGCTATTTGAAATTCAGCAGAAATCGGATCTCACCTACCGATTATACGACTACGGTCGGCGCGACGCGCGCACCGGTCAGCCGCGTGAACTCCATATCAAGCAGGCGCTGGCAGTTAGCCGGCTCGGCCCGCCGGTAACCGAGCAGGTGCCGCCCGCGCGCCTCGATGAACAGCGTGATCTGCTGGTTGCATGCCCCTCATTTGCCCTGGAACGCTGGCGCGTGCGCGATACGATTGTCACTGCCACCGATCCCGGTTCGCTTGAGATTTTGACAGTGATAGCCGGAGCAGCGCATCTGGAATGGGAAACCGGCGCGCTCGATCTGCGGCGGGGAACAGCGGTTCTCATCCCGGCTTCGCTCGGCTCCTATCAAGTCTCTGGCCGGAACGTCGTTCTCTTGCGTTCGTATGTGCCTGATCTAGACACACTGAACGCAGTTGTCGGCGTCGGCCCAACGTTCGAGTGACAGAGCCGTGACAGACCACACGACCATTCCAAATACAAAGCGCTTCTTTGTTGATCCAGCCCTGTTGCGCAACGATCGGGTCGAGATCGACGATCCGGCGCTGACGCATCAGTGGGGGCGCGTATTGCGACTGAGCGCGGGCGATCGGGTGATGCTGCTTGATGGGCATGGCATGGCAGCGATTGTTGAACTTGAACAGATCGACCGGCGACGAGCGCTGGGATGGGTCGTCGGACGCTGCGTCGTCGGCGGTGAACCGGTGATGATGATAGATCTCTATCTAGCCCTGATCCGACCCGAACGGTTTGAGTGGGCCATTCAGAAAGCGGTTGAACTCGGTGTCAGGCGGATCATTCCAGTAGTGTTCGCCCGCTCCCTGCTCACTGATCGGATCAGCCCGCAACGCCAGGAGCGCTGGCAACGGATCGTCACCGAAGCTGCCGAGCAAGCGGGACGAGGGCGACTGCCGACAATCACGGCACCCCAGGTATTCTCTGCGACCCTGATCGACAGCGCATCGGTCGAGCTGGCGCTCCTGCTTGATGAAGGAGCCGCGCCGCACCTGCGCGATGTCCTGCGCGATCTGCCGCCGCCGCGCCAGATTGCCATCTACTCCGGCCCCGAAGGCGGGATCGATCCAACCGAACGAGACGCGGCCCATCGCCATGGCATTCGTTCCGTTTCGCTCGGCCCACGGATCTTACGCGCTGAAACAGCTCCGCTGGCAGCGCTGGCTATGCTTCACTATGCCCTCGACACCTAGAAAAGGCGGTTTCATGAAGCGCGCGCGCGCTATCATCGGCACAATCAGCATGTGGGCGGCAGTGATCGGCATCGCCTTTCTCGGCGGCTGGATCACCGGACGCATTGTCGGCGTCTCACCCATCGATGTATTTATCACCGGCGTCTCCAATGCCGACGCCCGACTGCTCACCCCTGGCGATCGGCGCCAGCAGTTTGCGGTCTTCTGGGATGTATGGGATCTGGTTGAAGGCAATTTCTATCAGCCTAACAACATTGATCGGCAGCGCATGGTCTATGGCGCAATTCGCGGGATGCTGGCCACGCTCGGCGATCCCTACACCTTTTTTCAGGAGCCGGAAGAGGCGCGCCAGAACCGCGAATCAATGGAAGGGCGATTTGAAGGGATCGGCGCGTATCTGCGAGTTGAGAATGGCATGATCGTGATCGATCGGCCTATCCGCAACTCACCCGCCGAACAGGCCGGGATTCAGGCGGGCGACGTCATTCTGGCGGTCGATGATCAACCACTTGCCGATCTGATTGCGGGCCTGAGCGATAGCGAAGCCAGCGCGCGCGCGGTGGAGCTGATTCGCGGCCCAGCCGGAACCGTGGTCAGACTTACCCTGCGGCGGCCTGCCGAAGATCGCGTCTTTACCGTCGCGATTACGCGCGCCGCCATTCCGATCATCACGGTGAACAGCGCCATGCTGCCCGATGGGATAGCCTACATCCAGATTACCGAGTTTAAGAGCACGACCACCGAACTGCTCGATGAAGCGATTGCCGAGTTGCGCCCGCAGCAACCACGCGCGATCGTGCTCGATCTGCGCAACAATTCAGGCGGTTTTCTGACCATTGCCCAGGAGGTGGCAGGCCGGTTCTACGATGGCGTGGCGCTGTATGAAGAGGAACGCGGCGGGGTGATGAAAGAACTGCGCGCGCTCACGGCCTCGCCCAATCTGCGCCTGTTTGATATGCCGATGGTCGTGCTGGTCAATGGCGGCTCCGCCAGCGCCGCTGAAGTTGTGGCCGGCGCTTTGCGCGATCAGCGACCGCAGACCGTTTTATTAGGCGAGCAGACCTTCGGTAAGGGGTCGGTGCAGAACATCTACACATTGCGCGATGGCAGCAGCGTGCGGATTACGATTGCGCGCTGGCTGACGCCAAACCGTGAGGCAATTGATGGCATTGGCATCACCCCACAGCATGTCGTCCCGGCTTCGAACGATAGCGCCTATCCGGCGCCGTGCCTGCCGGATCGACCAGCAGACAACGGCTGCCCTGATGCGCAGTTGCACTGGGCGTTACGCCTGTTGCGCGAAGGAACACCGCCGCCAAACGCAACGCCCCCCTGATCAGGGGTCGCTTACCGGGCGGCGGGCAAAGGGGCAAGCGCGAGGAATGCGGCAACCCTCTTGCCGCGCGGGGCAGGAGTGGAGGAGGCAGAGATCCTGACTGGCAGGGAGGACATGGATGCGCGGCATCGCATGTCCCATCTCGCAGATGCCCGCCGCTGCCGGCACATACTCAGTATAGCGATAACGCAGCCCAGAAAGAGAAAACGAGTGGCTACCCGCGGTAGCGATTTGCTTACTCAAGCGCTGCGAAACGATGCAGTTTAACCGGTGAATAATCGAGCGATGATCGAGCTATCGCAACTACAAGGCCGCTACCGCGCAAGAGGCGTTCGATGAATGATTGTTGGGAAGCAGCAGCGCAACCAGATTGTCGCCAGCGCTACACTGCTGCCGGATCAGAGCAGCAGTTGACAGGGATTGTACAATGAGAGAGAACATACGTTCTATGTTGGTCTGAGGTGGCTATGAGTAATCTACGATCATCTGCTCGCATTGAACGGCGTCAGGTTGCTGAGACTGGCGCGGAACTACGCGACTACAAATTGCTCGAGCGTGTTGGTCAAGACGAGTTAGCAGTGATCTATCGCGCCACGCATCAGACCCTCAATCGTCCAGTCTTCATCTCGCTCCTGCGCCGGCACGACTGGATCTCCAACAGTCGCTTTCAACTGGCGGCCCGGCTGGCAGCCAGCCTGAGTCATCCTCATCTCCTGCCGGTGATTGATGCCGGCCACGACGATCGCTACGGCGATTACATGGTGACACCGTACATTGAAGCGCGGCCACTGAACGCCCTGCTCGCTGAAGGGCCGGTCGATCTGGCGCTGGCAGTGCGGATCATCAGCCAGATCGCCACTGCGCTCGATTACATCCACGAGCAGCAGATCATCCATCGCGATGTGCAACCGATGAATATTCTGGTTACACCGCAAGGCCATGCCTACCTGACCAACTTCAGTCTGGCAGCGGCGCCTGATGCGCCTGATTTGAGCGAGATAGATGAAGCCGATTACGTCACGCCGTACTCAGCGCCGGAATTGCGGCTGGCCCAGGAGACAGCCAGCCCTGCGCTTGACATTTACAGCCTGGGAGCAGTGGCCTATCATCTGCTAAGCAATGAACTGCCGCCGACCGGCCTGATTGCCGACCTCGATCTGGCCGGCAAACCGACCGCGCTGGCGCTGGCCGCGCGGGTGCTGCTGCGCATGCTCGCGCCGCAACCAAATCTGCGCTACACCACGGCTGGAGCCGCCGCCAACGCCTTGCGCCTTGCCCTGCGCGCGACGCTCGACCAGACCACGACCGATATGGAAGAGTCGCGCTGGGAGGAGTGCGCAGAATGGCTCGAGAATCCGCTCGAACTGGCGTTAGCGGGCGAATTGTCGGATCTGGCAGAAAATTTCAAGCAATTTCTTACTGAGTCGCGCCAGCGCGCCAACAGATTGCATCAGCGCAATCAGGTGCGCAAGTTTCTGAACAAGTGGAGCCGCGCTAACCCATTCCGACGGCCATCGCTCGGTCAGATCGTCGAGTTTGAGGCGATTGCCAGTTTCAATGTCTATTTCTACGAGATGCAGGTGCTCTACGAAACCCGCGAGAAACCCCAGTCTCGCATCCGTCCAATGACAGCATCTGATCGTCCGACTGCCGAATCAGCAGTTGATGAATGGGCCGTAGAATTGCCGCCGCCGCAAGAGTTTGCTTCTGATAAAGGCGGCGAGATTGTTCTGCCCGGCTCGCGTCGCTTCTTCACCTGCCCCGATTGCGCCGGCTCAGGCGAAGTCACCTGCCCGAAGTGTCACGGCAAAGGTCTGATCAAACCGCGCCGCCTCGGTCGGGGTGCAGTCGAGGCTGACGCCGTTGAGCAGACGTGCGATCTGTGTAAAGGCTACCAGCGCATTCCCTGTCGCAAGTGTGATCGGAATGGCAACCTGGTGGAAGAAAAGGTGTTCCGCTGGAGTCGGCGGGCGATCACCTACGGCAATGATGACGACACTGAGGGGATGCCATCAAAGGCGCGCGCGCTTCTGGCGCAGCGCGCGCAACTGGTATACGAGGCGCCGATTGACATTTACGATAGCCACTGGCGGAGTGCCGGCCCTTTGAGCGCATTGATCGATCGAGCGACCGATGAAGCTGGCGCACAGTCGCGATTGATCCAGGCTCGCCTCACGATCAAAGGCGCAATGGTGACCCAGATCGCCGCGCTGATCGACGAGCAACCGTGCGATCTCTATCTCATCGGGCCGGACGATGTGCTGGTCAGCACCACGAGTCTCTGGAATCGGGAGCGGATTGCGCTGGTTGTGGTCTTGATTTTATTCTTGATGACAGTGGCGATCATGCTGATGCTATTGCTCTAGGAACGGGCGCTGAGGCATAGCTCCTGCTGACGCAGGGGATTGCTGCGGGCGCTGACGCGCCCTCGCAATGACATAGATCGGGGCGGCACGGCGCGCTCTTCCTCCGGCGGGCGGATGGCGCTGGAGCGCGGGAAGCGCCGCGCGCTCGCGCGCTGATCCAAACGGGAGCTGCCTTGTCACGTATCGGGCAGCCACGCAAACCCCGCCACACCGAGAACGATCAGGCGGGAGCGATAAGAGGGTCGGTTGCTTTGGCAGCGCTTATGATAGACCTAACGTTGGCATCACAGCCGATGGTGATCCATAACCCGCATCGAGTTGCATAAGGCCTGCCAACCCTCACCGATTACCCTTCGCGGCCCGTTCGCGCCCAAAAGCCAGGATCTCTTCCAAAAACCGCGATGGTTTCAGCCGCTGCCCGCGATTGCGACTCGGCGTCCACGACAGGTAAAGCCGCTCAGCAGCGCGAGTCAGTGCGACGTAGCACAACCGCCGCTCTTCCTCCAGCCCGGCAAGATCGCCCAGACTGCGTTCATGCGGCAGAGTGCCCTCTTCCAATCCCACCACAAACACGAACGGCCACTCTAACCCTTTCGCCGCGTGAATGGTGAGCAACTGCACTCGATCGCGATCATCATCTTCATCGTCAGCATTGGTCATCAAGGCCACTTCCTGCAGGAAGGCGCTCAGATCGGTGTGCTCTTCGGCAGCGCGGATCAGTTCTTGCAGATGAGCGCGGGCTTCGGCCAGCTCCTCAGCGTCGAACCGTTCGGCCAGCGCAGCCATATAGCCGCTCTGCTCCAACACATCGGCCAGCAGGTGATCGGGCGGCATCGTGCCCGCGGCTAACCGTCGCCAGCGTTGCAGCAGGGCGAAGAGACGACGGGCGCCTTCGCGGGCGCGGGGGCTGAGATCGGCGATGCTGGCGGCATGGCCTAGCGCCTCTCCGATCGGGAGACCCTGAGCGGCAGCATAACTGGCGATTGTCGCCAGGGCCTGCCCACCCAACCCGCGCGCCGGCACATTTGCGATTCGGGTCAGGCTAAGATTATCGGCGGGATTGGCGATACAGCGCAGATAGGCCAGCGCATCGCGCACCACAGCCCGATCGAAAAAGCTCACTCCCCCGCGCACCAGATACGGCAACCGCGCATGACGCAGCGCCTGTTCAAGCGGGCGACTCATGTGGCGGGTGCGATAGAGGATCGCCATCTCACGCAGCCGCCGGCCCTGACGTTGCAGATCCTGAATAGTGCGGGCAACCTGCTCAGCCTCTTCGCGTCCGTCTTTAGCCTCGCTGATCAACACGCACCGCTCAGCCGCCGCCGCTGCGGCAGCGCGGAGTTCCATCGGCGCGACACTGCGGCTGTGGCGAATGATCGCATACGCCGCATCAAGAATCGGCTGGCGCGAACGGTAATTAGTCGTGAGTTCAATCACCTGCGCGTCGGGAAAATCGCTGGCAAACCGGCTAATGATACTGTGATCGGCGTTGCGAAAGCCGTAGATGCTCTGCATTGCATCACCGACCACAAAGAGCGAGCGCGGACGCTGCCCGATTGGCCGGGTAAGCAGTTCGATCAGGGCATGCTGACTGGGATCGGTATCCTGATACTCATCGACCAACACATGCGGCCAGCGCTGCTGATAGTGGGCGAGCAGTTCGGGATCATCGCTGAGCAGGCGATAGGCAGTGAGTATCAGATCATCAAAATCGAGCGCATTCGCCTGTTCGAGCGCGCGCTGATAGCGGCGATAGCAGGCGGCAATGAAGCGGTCGAGCGGATCGGCGGCAAAGCGCGCCAGCAGGCGCGGGGTCAGCATACGGCTCTTGGCGCGCGAGATCAGGCGCAGCACCTCATCAGCCTCGATCATGCGCGGCGGCGACTCGCTCACGCCGGCCAGCGCTTCCGCCGCCAGTTGCAACTGCTCATCGCCGGCATAGATCGAAAACGATGATGTATAGCCCTTGATCCGTCCTTCAATCGACTCGCGCAGAATCCGGGTGCAGACCGCATGAAACGTGCCGCTGACGAGGCCGCGAATGCGCGTGCCGAGCTGCTGGCGCAACCGTTCGCGCATCTCGCGCGCCGCCTTGTTGGTGAAGGTCACGGCCAGGATCTGAGCCGGCGACACGCCATAGTGCGTCACCAGATAGGCAATGCGCAGGGTCAACACGCGCGTTTTGCCGCTGCCGGCGCCTGCCTTGACCAACACCGGCCCAATCGGCGCGGTGACGGCGGCGCGCTGCGCTGGATTGAGATGGTTCAGCAGATCCATACCACCCACCACTGACATCGAGACACCGACGAGGTATGATAGCAGGTTTGTTGGATTGCGTCTAGCTGGCGGAAGCAAAAGCATTGCGATCCAGACACCGCCAGCGACGTTGCCGAGCGGTAGCGCTGCCAAACTACTAATGCGACGAGGGCACGGCATCCCGTGCCCTGCGCAAAAACATCAGCCTTACCGCCCAGCGTTGCTACCACGCGCGCTGATACTGCGGCGGCGGCGGCAATTCGTGACCGAGCGCGCGCGCAGCGCGCAGCGGCCAGTGCGGATCGCGGAGCAGTTCGCGGCCCAGCAGCACCAGATCGGCGTCGCCATTGCGCACGATCGCATCGGCGTGCTCAGGGCGGGTGATCATTCCCACTGCGGCGGTAGCAATCTGGGCTTCACGCCGGATCTGGGTCGCAAAGGGCACCTGATAGCCCTCACCTACCGGAATAGTGATTCCGGGCGCAATTCCGCCCGAACTGCAATCGATCAGATCGACGCCTTGTTCGCCCAACCAGCGCGCCACTTCCACCGTATCGGCAATCGTCAGGCCCTCCGGCGTCCAATCACTGCACGAGAGGCGCACGGCCAGCGGCAGATCCGTCGGCCACTGGGCGCGCACCGCCGCAGTAACATCCAGCAGCAACCGCGCCCGCCCGCGCAGATCGCCGCCGTAGGCGTCGCGGCGGTCATTACCTAGCGGCGAGAGAAAGTTGTGCAACAGGTAGCCATGCGCCGCATGGATCTCGACCCAGCGAAAACCGGCAGCGCGAGCGCGGCGCGTAGCCGCAGCAAAATCGGCGACGACCTGCGCCAGCCCGGTGTCGTCGAGCGGAGTTGGGGTTGGGTAGCCGCGCCCAAATGGCTCAGCGGTCGGCCCCACCACCGGCCAGCCGCCAGCGTCGGGCGCAATCGGCTTGCCACCTTCCCACGGACGGCCCACACTCGCTTTTCGCCCGGCATGCGCCAGTTGAATGCCGGCCACCGCCCCCAAATCCTCGATCAGGCGCACCAGGCGGGCCAGCGGCTCGATATGCTCGTCACGCCAGATACCTAGATCGAACGGCGAAATGCGCCCCTCCGGCGCGACCGCGGTCGCCTCCAGAATGACCAGCCCCACGCCGCCAGCCGCGCGCGCGCCGAGATGCATCAGGTGCCAGTCGGTTGGAAAACCATCGACAGCGCTGTACTGACACATCGGCGACATCCCGATCCGGTTGCGCAACGTGACCGATCCAATCGTCAGCGGAGTAAACAGATGTGGTTGCATAGATTTCGTTTCCATTGTGCAAAGATCTATCCCTTGCCAGTATACCCGTGATAGGGGGAAAGAAGCAATGCGGCACAAGGCCCCTCATGCCCTTCTTCCCGGCTTCCCTGCCAGACGCGGGTCTGGACCGCGCCAACAATCCTCACTCGCCTGCCGGTTGTGGCCGCTGCGGCCAGCGCAGAAACAATACCGCGTTTACCAGCACCGCGGCGCTGTAGCAGCCAACCGCGATCAGAAAAATCGGCGTAAAGCCCAGCGTTCCCTGCAATTCGGCGCTGAGCGTAGGGCCAGCAATGTAGCCGATCGATGCCGCCGCCCGGATCATACCGATCATCGTGGGATGGTGGGCAGGCGCGGTCTGCGCGAGAGCCTGAGCCTCGAACAGCGGCGTGGCCATGTTCATCAGCGCCCCGCGCGCCATCGCAATAGCCGCCGCAGCCATCAGCGACGGCGCAAAGCCCAGCAGCGCCAGACAGGGAATGGCCAGCGCCTGAGTCAGGATGACACCTGGCATCCGCCCGACCCGCGCGGCCAGCCGCGGGCCGAGCAGTGTGGCCATGCCGGTCGTCAGGCCGATCAGCGCGAAGAGCAGACCGATCGTGGCATCACTGGCGGCGTAGCGCTGCTGAAAGAACAATCCCAGGTAGGGAATGAAAAGCGCCGCGCCGAGTGAGATGAGCAGCGGCGCCAGCGCGAATCTGATCCCGCCTACGATGATGCGCCAGAGATCACCGATCTGCGCGCGGACTGTTGACGCCGACGGCGCAATAGGATGCGTGACCCGCAAACCGATCAGAGGCAGCGCAGCGGCGCTAACCAGCAGCATACTGGTCAAAGCATTCAGGCGATAGGCCGCCAGCGCGTCGCCGATGCCGGGGATGACACGCCATCCGGTGGCCATGAGACCGGCGAGGAGATTCGCGAGCGCACTGACGATCATGCTCAACGCAGCGCTGCGCGCAAACAGACGGTCGGGAGCGGCTGTGCCGCTCAGTTGCATCATGAGCGGCGGACCGGACAGGTTGAATAAGACGCTGGCCGGTCCGCTGGCCGCAATGCCAAGCATGAGCAGCACAGCGGTTGCTGGTGTCAGAACTGCTGCCGGTGGCGCCAGCGCGAGCGTGAGCAGCGCCACAGCGTGGAGAAAACAGCCGCACAGGAGAGCGGTACGCGCGCCCCACTGCCGCACTGCGTGCCAGGCCAACGGCCCGGATAGTCCTCCGGCCAGCACAGGAGCGCTGTTGAGCAGACCGATCAGCGCCAGATCACCCGCCAGCGGTATAGGCAACCGGTAGGTCGCATAGCCCAGAGCCGCGTAGGCAATGGTGGCAAAGAGCCAGCCAACCGTCAACCCTCCAGTCAGCAGTCCTATTGCCAGCAGATAACGTCGATCCGCGGTCACAATCCGTTCCGGGCAATGATCTCGCGATAGACGCGCGCGCTGCGCTTCCAGATCCGGCGTTGCGTAGCAAAATCGACGTAGAGCAGGCCAAACCGCGTTCGGTATCCCTTTGCCCACTCAAAGTTGTCGAGCAGCGTCCAGACAAAATAGCCGCGCAGATCAATCCCGGCAGCCAGAGCCTGCCGGCAGGCAGCAATGTGGCTTCGCAGGTAGGCCACCCGTTCGGGGTCTTCTACCACAGTATCGGTGGGGCCAGGCGACGGATCGGGGAAAGCCGCGCCATTTTCGGTAATGTAGAGTGGCAGATCGGTGTATGAGCGCGCTTTCTGCAACGCCAGCATAATACAGTCAGGATAGATCTCCCAGCCCATCTCGGTCTTGGGCAACGGCCCCGGCACCTGGCGGGCCATCGTGAACGGTTCACGCCAGTCAAAAGCATGGCGCAGGCGGGTATAGGTGTTAATCCCCAGAAAATCGATCGGCTGGCCGATCACGTCGAGATCGCCAGGCCGGATGGGGGCCGTAATCAGGCGCCGGGCCAGATGCTGCATAATATCAGCCGGGTAGCGCCGACAAAAGAGCGGCTCGAGGAACAGTCGATTCATCAGGCCATCGATCCGCTCGGCGGCGCGCCGATCAGCCGGGCGCTCGCTGGCCGGCTCATGCGGCCAGATCATCAGCACAATGCCGATCTGGGGCCGGGGCAGATCGGTGCGCAACGGCGGTAGATGAGCGGCGCGGAACGCGCTGACGGCCAGGCCGTGCGAGAGCAAGAGATGGTGAACAACTGCCAGCACACTCCACGGCGCGCGCTTGCCGGGCGCATTCTCGCCATTGCCATAGCCGTAAAAGGCCTGAATGAACGGCTCGTTGTGGGTAGCCCAGAGCGCCACTTCATTGCCAATCCGGCGGAAGAGCAGGTCGGCATATTCCGCGAAGCGCAGGGCGGTATCGCGATTGACCCAGCCTCCGCGATCTTCCAGCGCCTGCGGCAAATCCCAGTGATAGAGCGTGGCAACCGGCAGGATATTCCGGCGGTGCAGGCCATCGATCAGACGGCGGTAGAAATCGAGTCCGCGCTCGTTGACTCGGCTATCGCCCATCGGCATCACGCGCGGCCACGAGATGCTGAAGCGGTACGCCTTCAGGCCCAGCGCCGCCATGTGATCGAGATCCTCTTCGTAGCGATGGTAGTGATCGCAGGCCACATCACCGGTCTCGCCCCGTTCGATCACCCCTGGTCGGCGAACAAACCGATCCCAGATGCTCTCGCCTTTGCCGTCTTCATTCCAGGCGCCCTCAATCTGGTAGGCCGCCGTAGCTGCGCCCCACAGAAAATTGGCCGGAAACGGATGCTGATTCGTCGTCATGGCTGTGATCATTGCGGATTCAGAGCGGGAATTCAGTCGCTGCGAAGCGTTCACAGGCGCTCATTGCGCGGCCAGAGCGCCCACACGATTGCCGCTGCCGCCGCCCACCATGCCCGTTCGGCTTCCCGATCGAGGCCGCGCGCGCGCAGTTGCACTCCGCCGAGGAACAGACCGGTCGCCAGCATGCCACCCATCAACCGATCGGTCGCCCGTTCGACCCGCCTCATGCTCCGTTCGAGTCGGCTCAGATCCGAGCGCGTCTGCAACTCGCCGCGATTGGCAGCGCGATAGTACGCATCCATCTGACGGGGCAAGGCCAGCAGAATCTGGCCGAGTTCGCTCAATTCCTGCTGGAGTTTCCCCAACCAGTCGCCATTGCGACGCTCTTGTTCGAGCATCGCGCGAGCAAACGGGCGCAGCTCCTGGAAGAGGTTGATGTCAGGACAGATCTCAGTCGCTAATCCGGCAACCATGCTCAACGCTCGCCCCAGATAGAGCAAGTCTTGCGGAATCTGGAAGGGCAGGTCGTAAATTAGATCCTTGGTCTCAGCCATGATGGCTTCGACATCGAGATTGGTCAATTCGCGCACCGTCCGGTTGAACGAATAGCGCAGCATGGTCTCGATCGCGGCCTTGATCGGGCGGCGGTCAGCGCCGGGCAAGATCATATTGAGCTGTTCGAGGCATTCCAGCAGTCGATCGGCATCATTCGTCGCCAGCCCCAGCACGCCATTGCGCATCACCTCCATCGTATGCGGCGGCAGGCGCCCAACCATGCCGAAATCGACAAAGATCAGCGTGAACGGCGTGCCGACAGGCACATCTTCCGGCGCCACATCAATCGGAAGCTGCGCCTCGACCGTGGTCAGATCGTGGCGCCCATTCAGGCTGGCAACTACCGGCGCGCGCGGGGGCGGCGGCGCGGGAGCCAGCTCTGTTTCGACGCGCACGAACAGATTGCCGGGATGCGGATCGGCATGGAAAAAGCCATCGATGAAAAATTGCTTGAGGTAACAGTTATTGAGTCGCGCTGCCAGTTCGAGCCGACTGACACCCAACTGGTCGAGCGCATGCAGATCGGTAATTTTGATGCCGCTGATCCACTCCATCACCAGCACGCGCCGGGTAGTCAGTTCGAAGATCGGTTCGGGAATGTAAATGCCCGGATGGTTGGCGAAGTTCTGCCGAAAGGTCGCCGCTGAGCGCGCCTCTTGCACGTAATCCAGTTCTTGCACCAGCACCCGGGCAAACTCGGCCAGCAGCGCCTCGAGATCAGCGCGCCGTCGAATGGGCGGATAGTTTTTGATCAGGCGCACCACCCATGTTACCGCGCTCAGATCAACTTCGATGATCTTGTCGATCCACGGTCGTTGCACTTTGACCGCCACTTCACGGCCATCGTGCAAGACGGCGAAATGCACCTGGCCGAGCGAAGCAGCGGCAACACAATTAGTCTCGAAGCTGCGGAAAACTTCACTCGGCGGCGCGCCGAGTTCTTCCAGAATAACTTCGAGCACATGACCTGCCGGCGCTGGCGGCACTTCATCCTGCAACCCGGTCAACTCGCGCCGCACCACATCAGGAATGATGTCAGCGCGCGACGAGAGAAACTGGCCGAGCTTGATCTGCATCCCGCCGAGTTCCACTGCCATCAGGCGAAAGCGGCGAGCAATATTGACCCACCGGCGCAGCATGGTGCGCTGAACATACCAGCGGATCAGGGGAAAGCGGGCCAGAAAGATGTCCCAGATATAGATATGAATGACAACGCTGAGAAAAAACGACGAGACCCGCAGGAAACGCTCGCGCGGACGAAAACGAGGAGGCTCAGTTGGACGAGGGACAGCGCCGGTTGTTGAGGTGTCAGTTACTTGCACAGTGGTTGATTCACGCATCGTTAAGTTTGCCGGTATCACTGATCTGCATTATACCAGAGGCGAAACTCAATCTCGCGACCGATCCGCGCCGAATTGATTGTTGGCTACTATGAAGGCGGGGTGTTTGTGATGAGGTGAACAACTCTGGAAAACCAGTGACGATATGGCAATAGACAGTTTGCGCTTACTGGCGGGAAGCGCGGCGCGACTCTGGCATCAGCTCAGCCAGTTTGCTCCCCTCGAGGCGCTGCAACCGTTTGATGAATGGTTGCTTGCCGCGCAACCGCACATCTCCACTGTTGATGAACAGACGCTCCGGCGCGATTATCGCCGACTGACGCTGCTTGTTTCCGAGCTGGAAATGCTCACGCGATCCCGCGAACAGGCATTGATCCTGATCATGGATGCGCTGGCTGCATCTTCTTCCCTACCCACCGCTGATCAACCTGCCCACGATCGGGTTCACCGCTGAACTCATGCCGGGTTTCGGAGCGTGGATGCCGCGCGGACGCCAGGAGCATGCGCATTCCGCGTCGGATGCAACAGGCATGTGTGGGCGGAAGTAAGCCGGTTCTCGCCAGACTCCCGGTGAAGCCTGCATGCTGTCCTTTCTGATGGCTCCTCGCTTAGGACTTACTGAAAAGCATCGCATCGCCTGGCAACCACCTGCACACAACGCGGGGCACGGTATACCGTGCCCCGCGCAGATTCGATCAACCGCCGACGCTGATTCGCCTTAGACCAATTGGCTCAATTTGGCCTGCAATTCCCGATTCGACGGTTCAACCAGGATCGATCCATCGGGAAAGACAATCGTCGGCACGCTCTGATTACCGTTATTGACTTTCACCACAAAATCGGCTGCTGTCGGATCGCGCTCAATATTGATGTAGGTATACGGCGCGCCGTGCTGATCGAGCACGCGCTGGGCGCGACGGCAATCCGGACACCAGTTGGTGCCATAAACGATGATGGGTTGAACGGACATACCTCTCCTCGTGTAATCGCTCAAGACAACGATGAAGCCGCTTATGGCGGCTTCATCTTCAGTATACCAGCGATTGGGCGCTACGCGGTTACCGATTCTGCCTGTGGCACTTGCTTCACAATCTCGATCTCGATGTCAATCTTGACCTCTTCGCCAACCAGCACGCCACCGGTCTCCAGCGCCACATTCCAGGTCAGACCCCAATCTTTGCGATTGATGGTGGCACTAGCGCTGAAACCGGCGCTTACCGTTCCCCACGGCGACTTCGACTGACCGTTATACTCGACATCGAGCGCTACTTCACGCGTAACGCCGCGAATGGTCAAGTCGCCGATGATCCGGCCATGAGTTTCATCGATGACTTCGACCTGCTTGCTGACAAAGGTGATGGTCGGATAGTTGGCAACATCAAGAAAATCGGGCGACATCAGGTGAGCATCGCGCCGCTCATCGCGGGTATCGATGCTGGTGGCGTCAATGGTGACGGAGACCGATGAATTGGTCGGATGTTGCTCATCGAAATTGACCGTGCCATCAAAACGGCTAAACCGGCCACGCACCTTCGAGATCATCATGTGGCGCACCGAGAAGGTCACGGTTGAGTGGGAAGCGTCAATCGCCCAGGTTGTCATGTGTGTCTACTCCTGACAGTCTTCAACGTATTGTCTGCACAGGTAGCAGGATAGCAGACGAGCGTAGGCAGGCGCGTGAACATGATCGTGAACAGCTCAGCGCAAAAAGAAGACGAGGCATTGCCGTTCAACGCCTCATCTTAGCCGCAACAATACGGTCGAACCGACACCAGTCGAAGTCTACCGACGGCGATCAGGCATCAAGCGACGGCACGATCTCGTAGCGGTAGCTGATGTCAACTGTGGCGCCGAGCATCCGCCAGACCGGACAATAGCGGTCACGCGACAGCTCGATTGCGCGCTGAAGCGCCGCCGGATCAACCTCGCCGGCGCAGCGATAGACCAGCTCGATCTGAGTGTACGGTTTGGGATACTCATCACCGCGCACACCCTGCGCCTGAACCTCCAATCCGGCGACCGGCTGGCGTTTCTTGCGCAAAATACTGATCACATCCATCGCCGAACAACCGGCCAGCGCCATTAAGACAGTCTCCATCGGCGACGGCCCGGCCAGTTCAGCATTCCCTTCGTGAGGGCTATCGAGTTCGATCGGACGGTTCGAGTTAGCGACGGCGGTGAAGTGGAGACCTTCCTGCAGCCGGACACGGGCATTGATGACGTTTCCCATACAGAACCTCGCAACATCGAGAGCGAATCAGGCGCCACTTGCCATTTCATCAGCACATGGCTATGTTCAGTATAGCACTCCGCGTTATAATGCAATATGGAACTGGCCGAATGGCTGGTGGAGCATAGAGACCTATGGACTACGACTATATCATTGCCGGTGCAGGCGCTGCTGGTTTGAGTCTGGCGTTTCATCTTGGTCACAGTTCACTGGCCGAACATTCTATCCTCCTGATCGATCCCAATCCCGTTCGACGGAATGATCGAACATGGTGTTTCTGGGAAGTGGGCACAGGCCCGTTTGAGGCGGTCGTCTCGCGGCGCTGGGGTCATCTCTGGCTGCACGATGAGCGCTGGTCGGCGCGCATGGCGATCGCGCCGTATCAATACAAACTGATCCAGGGCATCGATTTTTACCGCTTCGTCGATGACTGGATGGCGCAGCGACCACAGATCACCCGTTTGCAGGGCAGCGTTGAGCGGTTTGTCGAATTGCCTGACGGCGTAGCGGCAGTTGTTGGCGGCAAAACTTATACCGCGCGCTTTGCCTTCAACAGCGTCTACCGACCTGCGCCAACGCCGCCTGGCTACCATTCGTGGTTGCAACACTTCAAAGGTTGGGTCATCACAACGCCGCAACCAGCCTTCGATGCCGAAGCAGCGACCTTCATGGATTTTCGCATTCCCCAGGTGGGTGACGTGCGATTTGGCTACGTGCTGCCTTTCGACACCCACACGGCGCTGGTGGAGTATACAATCTTCTCGCCAGAGCTGGTAAGTCAGGCGGAATACGAAGCCGGGTTGCAGCGTTATATTGCTGAACAATTGGGAATCAGCCACTACGAGATTACCCACGTTGAATACGGCGTCATTCCGATGAGCGATGTGCCGTTGCCATTGCGACCCAGCCCGCATGTGATCAATATCGGCACTGCCGGCGGGATGAGCAAACCGTCAACCGGTTACACCTTTCAGCGCATCCAGTGGCAAACCCGCCAGATTGTCGAGAGTCTGATCCGTAACGGTCATCCGTTCTACCCGCGCCCGCGCTTCAATCGTCATGCGATAATGGACAGTATTCTGCTCAATGTGCTCGATGAGGGGCGCACGCCCGGCCATCGCTTCTTCGCCGATCTCTTCCGCCACAATCCCATTCAGCGCGTCTTGCGCTTCCTCGACGAAGAGACGACGCTGGCCGAAGACATCGCCTTAATGTCAACCGTCACACTGACCCCGTTTGTGATTGCCTCGCTGGCGGTAGCCTGGAACCGCATGAGCGCGCTGGGGCGGCGTGAGCTGGAGATGGGTTAAGCTGCCCCGCGCGCCGTCTGCCAGCATGGCGCCAAATCGCAGCTTACGGATGGCGGTGGGCGATGAGCGCTATCCGATCGAAATTGACCATCAACCAGAGCAAGCGGATGAGACGACCACGACTGCTCGCCTTCGCCATGTCTGCGGCAGGATGATCGCCGATGCCTGGCGCTAACGCGCAGACACTCATCACGCCAGCGCGGGGACAGCGGCATTGCGCTGCTGAGCATGAACACCCTCGCAGGTCGAGATCTCTTCGCGGTTGGTTAACCAGTTCCCTGTTGCGTTCAGAGCATCGACGCCGGTAGGCTACGACCAACATCGCACTCATAGCACACAGGGGGAGGCAATGACTACCGACGATCTGGCAATGGAGTGGACGACCCGAGTAGCAATGTTTCGCAATCCGGTGTTTATCAAACAGGGATTGATGGTCTTCGGGATCACCATTCTGTTGCTCGGCCTGTTTATGGCCATTATCACCGACGGCCCGGAACGCTGGCTTGCGGCGCTACAGGTGATGGGAATTGTGGCCGGTGTGATAGGGGCGCTGTTGGTCATCACCCTCGGCATCTTCGTGCTGGTTGGCTACTATCAGCGCTTTCGCCTCGACAGCACAGGCGCGCGATCGGAGTTGAGCGGACGCACGGCGGTGATGATGAAGATCGCGCGTGTTGGTCTATTGTTGAGCGGGCGTCCTTCCGCAATGGGATCAGGCCTGCTGATGCGCACCGGCGATGCGATCCGCTGGCAGGATGTGCGGAGGGTGACCGTCCATGAAGGGCTACGCCAGTTGACCCTCTATCGAAAAAGTGGACCGCCGTTCATCCTGGCCTGTACCGTAGACAATTTCGCCACGGTGCGCGAGATCGTGCAAGCGCGCACCGGGGTGATGATCTCATAGCACTGAAGCCACTGCCTCGACCAGCACATCGGCGCGCACCACCACCTGCCCGATGGCGGTAGGCAGCACCCAGCGCACCTTGCCGGCCTGTACCTTCTTGTCGCGGGCGATCAGGCCGATGATCGCGGCAGGATCGACCGTGGCGGGCAGGGTGACCGGCAGGCCGAAGGCCAGCAGCAGCTTGCGTTGCCGCTCGACCAGTTCCGGCGAGCACAGACCGAGCGCAACGGCCAGGCGCGCCGCCGCATCCATCCCGATGGCAACGCATTCGCCATGCAGCAGGCGGTAGTCGAGCAGTTGCTCGATGGCATGACCGATGGTGTGACCATAGTTGAGCGTAATCCGTTCGCCGCGCTCGAACTCATCGCGCGAGACCACATCGACTTTGACCGCGACAGCGCGAGCGATGATGTCGGTGAGGCGCGCAGTCAGATCAGGATCGTTTGCCTCCCATGCAGCAGGATGATCGGCGCTCCAGCCACGGCTGGCCGCCAGCGCTTCCAGCGCAGCAAACAGGCCCGCATCACGGATGACGCCGTGCTTGATCACTTCGGCCCATCCTGAACGCAACTCGCGCGGCGGAAGCGTCGCCAGCAAATCGGTGTCGGCCAGCACCAGCCGGGGCTGGTAGAACGAGCCGATCAGATTTTTGCCTAACGGGTGATTGATCCCGGTTTTGCCGCCGACTGCGGCATCAACCATCGCCAGCAGCGTGCTCGGCAATTGCACCAGCGCCACTCCGCGCAAGACAGTCGCTGCCGCAAACCCGGCCAGATCGCCGATCACGCCGCCACCCAGCGCCAGCACGGCATCGCGCCGCTCGACGCCGTTGCCGATCAGCCAGTCGTAGAGCCGGTTGAGTTCAGCGAACGACTTGCTGTGTTCGCCGGAAGGGACGGCGATAGTCTGCGCGCGATACCCGGCAGCCGCCAGGCGCGCCGCTATCTGCGCGGCAACAACGGTGAGATGCTCATCGGCAACGATCCAGAGCGCGCCGCGCAGATCGAGCGCGGCGAGCTGATCGGGCAGAGTAGCCAGCACGCCCGCGCCGACGATGACGGGATAGCTGGTAGTGCTGGTGGTTACGGTGAGAGTCGTGGTCATACAGGTTTCATTTCGGTTTGCGGCGATTCCAGATCGTCATCAGCGCGGCCACCAGCAGTAGCGCCAGACCAAGATAGGTCAGCGGGCCGGGCCAGGGTTCTGGTTCTTCGAGCAAGGCGCTCAGGATCAATATCCACAGTTCAGGCGACAAGATCGTTATTCCTCACTGATCAACGGCCCCGTCAAGAGGGCAGGAAGCTGGCTTCCAGCCGGGTAGACGCGCTCGCCTGCCGGCACCAGCAGCAGACCATTCGCTCCCCGCAATGATAACAGGCGCGAGCTGCTCTGACTGCCGGTGCTGCTGGCCAGCAACTGGCCGTGATGATACCGGATGATCACGCGCTGGTATTCAGGCCGGTCAGGCGAAGGCCGGATCGGTTCGGCCAGCGTGACCTGCGCTTGAGGTCGGAACGGACGCGCATCGCCTTGCAGCGCGCGCAACGCAGGTCGCACAAACACCTCGAATGAGACCAGCGATGAAACGGGGTATCCCGGCAGCCCAAACACAAGCCTGTTGTTGACGGTGGCAAACGTCGTTGGTTTGCCGGGTTTGAAGGCGATGCGGCCAAAATGCACCGCGCCAAGCTCAGCCAGCAGCGGTTTGATCAGGTCGCGCGTGCCCATACTGACACCGCCGCTGGTAATCAAAACATCGGCCTGTTCGAGACCGCGCAGGATTGCCTGCCGTTGCGCCGCCACATCATCGCGGGCGATGCCGAGCGAAATCGGCTCGGCGCCGGCTTCGCGCGCGGCAGCCATCAGAGCGTAGCGGTTGCTATCGCGCACCGCGCCGCTGGGGCGCATATCACCCGGCTCAACTACTTCATCACCGGTTGCCAGCACCGCCACACGGGGACGCCGATAGGCGAGGATGCGCGTGATGCCAAGCGTTGCCAGCAGGCCGATCTCGGCAGCGCCCAGTGTGGCGCCGGCGGTCAGCACGAGCTGACCACGAGCCACGTCTTGCCCAACCACATGCACATAGTCGCCGGGTTGCAGCTCGCGCTTGAGGTAGAGCAACCCTGCGCGCTCTTCGGTCAACTCAACCGGGATCATGGCGTCAGCCCCAGGCGGCAGCGGCGCGCCGGTCATGATCCGGCTCGCCTCACCCGCGCCCAGCGTAACCGTCGTTGCGCCCCCAGCGGTTAACTCGCCGACCACCCGCCGGGGCGCCAGGCCATCGCCGGCGCGCAGCGCGTAGCCATCCATCGCCGACTTGGGCACATCAGGAATATCTTCTGGCGAACTGACATCAGCGGCCAGCACCCGCCCCAGGGCGGTCAGGGCATCGATCTCTTCGCTATCGAGCGGCTGAGCGCGCGCCATGATCATAGCGGTCGCTTCGGCAATACTCACCATCGGATACGGCGACTCGCGGAGCATCTCGCTCATAGAACCCTCTCACTGATTGACGTTACTATCGTAGAGACCCCTCGATCGCTCGCCAGACCTTCTCTGAACGCAGCGGAATGTCGAGATGACGAACACCGAACGGCGCCAGCGCATCGATCACCGCGTTGGCAATGGCCGGCGTCGAGCCGATCGTTGCCGCTTCGCCGATTCCCTTGACGCCGAGCGGGTTGAGCGGGGTCGGGGTTTCCGTTTTGTCAACCGTAAAGGGCGGGAAGAGATCAGCGCGCGGCAGCGCGTAATCCATCAAGGTGCCACTGAGCAACTGACCGTTGGCATCGTAGATCACCTCTTCGAGCAGAGCCTGAGCAATGCCCTGCGCCAGCCCGCCATGCACCTGCCCGGTCACGATCAATGGGCTGATCCGCGGCCCACAATCATCAACCGAGTAATATTCACGGATGCGCACCTGACCCGTCTCGCGATCAACTTCCACCACTGCCACGTGGGCGCCGAAGGGATAAATCAAATCAGAGGGGCGGAAGTAATCAACCGCTTCCAGCCCCGGATCAAGCTCTGGGGGCAACTTACTGCTGTAAGCGCGCCGGGCAATCTCGGTCAGGGTGAGGGCGCGATCGGGCACGCCACGGACACAATAGCGTCCCTCGCGCAACTCGATGTCGGCAACACTGGCTTCAAGCATTGCCGCGGCAATCTGGCGCGCCTTCTCGCGGATTTTGGTCGCGGCCCGCGCAAGCGCCGCGCCGCCAACTGCCAGCGAACGCGATCCCATCGTGCCGATGCCCATCGGCGTGATCGCGGTATCGCTGTGCCTGACAATAATTCGCTCAAAGTCAGCGCCGATCTGATCGGCCACGATCTGAGCAAAGGTCGTTGCTGTGCCCTGACCATGCGGCGAAATCCCGGTAGTAACAGTGACCGTCCCACTCGGTTCGACCTTGATCTGCGCGCTCTCGTAAGGACCAAAACCGCACATTTCGACATAGCAGGCGATACCGATACCCAACAGCATCCGGTCACCGCGAGCGCGCCGGGCAGCCTGCTCGGCGCGCAACTGTTCGTAACGAGCCAGCGTGAGCGCTTTCGTCAGCGCGCGGTCATACTCGCCGCTATCGTAGGTGAGACCGGTTGGCGTCTTGTAGGGGAAAGCGTCAGGCGGAATGAAATTACGGCGGCGCACCTCGGCAGGATCGATCCCCAGCTCGGCGGCAACCAGATCCATCAACCGCTCGATGTAATAGGCTGCCTCAGGCCGACCAGCGCCGCGATACGCTGCCACCGGCGTGGTGTTGGTGTAGACGCAGACCGCTTCGAGATCGATGGTGGGAATCTTGTACACACCAACGGCCATCGCGGTTGTCAGATCGGGCAAACCGGGCGCAAGCGGATACGCGCCGAGATCGGCCACGATCCGCATGCGCAGCGCTGTCACCTCGCCCTCGGCAGTAACTGCGGCTTCGATATCGCAAATCTGGCCGCGACCGTGCGTGGTGGCCTGAACATGTTCCAGCCGATGCTCAACCCAGCGCAGCGGCGCATTGAGCTGGCGGGCCAGCGCAGCGAGCAGAGCCTCTTCGGGATAGATACCAATTTTGACGCCAAACCCGCCGCCGACATCAGGCGCAATCACCCGCACCTGATTTTCGGCCAGACCGATCACTTTGGCGACCTCACTCCGAATCTGATGGGGCGTCTGCGTGCTTGTCCATAAGATAACGCCATCGCTCGTCGGATCGGGCGCAGCCACGACAGCGCGTCCCTCCATTGGAAAGCCAAGCAGGCGCTGGTTGACCATGCGCTGGCGAATGATCCGATGAGCCGCGGCGAACGCAGCCTCAATATCGCCTTTCTGGCGCCGCCGACGGTGATCGACGTTATCGGGCAGATCGGCAAAAATGACCGGCGCATCGGGTTCAAGCGCCGCCAGTGGATCGATCACTGCCGGCAGCGGCTCCCATTCGATCGGCAAGGCCAGGGCGACATCGAGCGCAGCAGCCGGGGTGCGGGCCACAATCGCGGCAACCGCTTCACCCACGTGACGCACCCGCTCGACCGCCAGCGCATAGCGCGCGCGACCAGTATACCGTTGCGATCCGCTGCTGCCTTCACCCGAACTGGCCAGCGGCAAGGGCTGGCAAAGATCGAGCAGATCGGCGCCGGTATACACTGCCACCACATCTGGATGATCGAGAGCGGCGGCTTTGTCAATTGAAAGAATGCGGGCATGAGCATACGGACTGCGGACAATCGCTACATGCAGCATGCCTGGCAGGCGTAGATCACTGACGTATTGCCCCTGGCCACGGATCAGGCGCGGGTCTTCGCGACGCTTGACTTCAGCGCCGATTAGAGCTGCGTAGGCCATACATGAAACCACCTTTCAGTTTTGTCACTTCGCGCGGTGAGTAACCGACGATACGCTCATGCGCAGATCGTAACCAGATTCTAACGCCCATCCACACTGTTACTGTAAACGATAGCTACCAGGAACCTGATTGACATTTTGTAATTGCATTGCTGATGAAAACACACTATGCTAAATAGGGGGAGACGCACACTTGCAAGTCGCGCACCGGTCGATGTGATCCATCGCTGTCTGCATTGTAACCGATTCACATCGCTCTCGTGATGTATTGTAGCACTGGCGCAGAGAGGGCGAGACCTGACTCATGGCAACACTGGAACCTCCCACCACACCGATTGCCGGCACGGCAAAGCCGGTTGCTGAACAAACCTTCCTGTCGAAACCGATCATCATCGAACCACGTCGGGGATGGCGGCAGCTCAACTGGCGTGATCTCTGGCTGTATCGCGAACTGCTGTTTTTCCTGGTCTGGCGCGACGTCAAAGTGCGTTACAAGCAGACTCTGCTCGGCGCAAGTTGGGCCATCATTCAGCCCGTCTTGCAACTCGTCGTCTTCAGCATTATTTTCGGTCGGCTGGCCGGCGTCAACACCGGCAACATTCCCTACCCGCTCTTCAATCTGGCCGCCTTGCTGCCATGGCAATTCTTCGCCAATACTGTAAACCAGGCCGCGAATAGTCTGGTTGGCAGCGCCAATATTGTGCGCAAAGTCTATTTTCCTCGGCTGGCGATTCCAACCGCCAGTGTGCTGGCCGGCGTCGTTGATTTTGGTCTCTCGTTCCTCATTCTCATCGGTTTGATGGCGTGGTATCAGTGGCTGCCGACGCCGGCTATCCTGCTCTTGCCGGTCTTTCTGCTGCTGGCGATGATAACGGCGCTGGGTGTCGGCTACTGGTTGTCGGCAATTAATGCGCGCTACCGCGACGTGCGCCACGCCACCCCGTTTCTGATCCAGCTCTGGCTGTTTGCTACGCCCGTCGTCTATCCCAGCCAGCTTATCGAGGGCTACTGGCGGCTGATCTATGCGCTCAATCCAATGGTGAGCGTCGTCGAGGGCTTCCGCTGGGCTTTGCTCGGCACGCAGCCGCCCAGTTTACTGATGCTGATTTCCGTCACTATGGCATTGACCATCTTCTGTTCCGGTCTGATCTATTTTCAGACGGTGGAACGCAAGTTTGCCGACATCATCTAAATTGAGCTTATGCACTACGCAATTCGAGCGCGCGATTTAGCCAAACAGTATCGGATCGGCGCCGTGAAGCAACCAGCTCGCGGCTATATGACGCTACGCGATGCCATTATCGAACGCCTGCGCAAGCGCCGGGCCGCAGCGCAAACGACCGAACTCTGGGCGCTTGATGGAGTATCGTTCGATGTGCAACCGGGTGAAGTCGTGGGCATTATTGGCCGGAATGGCGCCGGCAAGAGCACCCTGCTCAAAGTGCTCTCACGGATCACCGAACCAACCCGCGGGCGAGCTGAACTCTACGGGCGCGTGGCTTCATTGCTTGAAGTGGGCACCGGCTTTCACCCCGAACTGACCGGGCGCGAGAACATCTATCTCAACGGCGCGATTCTCGGTATGCGCAAGCGCGAGATCGACCGCAACTTCGACGCGATTGTCCATTTTGCCGAAGTCGAGAAGTTCATCGACACGCCGGTAAAGTTCTATTCATCGGGAATGTATGTGCGGCTGGCATTTGCCGTAGCCGCGCATCTCGAACCTGAAATCTTGATTGTCGATGAAGTGCTGGCAGTTGGCGACGCTCGTTTTCAGAAGAAGTGCCTTAACAAAATGCAAGACGTTGGTCAGCAGGGGCGCACGGTGCTGTTTGTTTCTCACAGTATGCAATCGATTCTGCGCATGTGTCAGCGCGCCATCTTGCTGAGTCAGGGCAAGATTGTGGCTGATGGGCCGGCCCAGCAGGTCGTGGGGGTTTATCTGGGCAAGGGCGCTCATTCGATTGCCGAGCGGATCTGGCCGGATCACCCCAGCGCGCCCGGTGGTGAGATTGCGCGCCTGCGCGCCGTGCGCGTGCGCGACGTTGATGGCGAGGTAAGCGACACTATCGACATTCGCGCGCCGGTGACGCTCGAAATGGAATTCACGGTGATGAAGGGCGGGTATGTGCTCCTGCCACATTTTCGCCTGTATAACGAGGATAATGTGGCCGTCTTCACCACCCTTGACCTCGATCCGGAATGGCGGCAACGACCGCGTCCAGCCGGTCACTACTGCGCGCGGGTCACCATCCCCGGCAATTTTCTGGCGGAAGGTTCGCTGCACGTTGAAGCGGCGTTGATAACCCTCGATCCACCGATTGGCCAGTTTGATGAACACGATGCAGTTGCCTTCCAGGTGATCGATAGCCTCGATGGCGACTCGGCGCGCGGCGATTGGGGCGGCAACCTGGCGGGAGTAGTGCGGCCCCTGCTGCCCTGGACAACAACGTATGAACCGCTCGGCTGAAAAAGCAGAGCGTCATCAGGCCGGGCGTCGCGGCCTGGCATGCCTCCTGCCTGCGCTGGCGCTCGCTCTCGCTTTGACGCTCTATCCGTTCAACTTCGCCGCCTCATGGCCCGAACGAGCATTCATGGAGTTCGTTCGCGGGAAGAGTCATGGTCTTGACGTGATCCTGAACATTGCGTTATTCGCGCCGCTGGGGATCGGTTTACGCTGGCTGCTCGATGGTTTGGCGATCAGATCGCGTTACCGCTGGCCGCTGGTGGTGGTATTAGCCGGCGGTATTTCGTTAGGAATCGAGCTGGCACAACTGCGCATCCCTGAACGATCAGCAGCGCTGATCGATGTGTTAGCCAATGCGCTGGGCGCTGGTCTGGGTAGCTGGCGGCTGGCGCGCCCGCTGGCGTCCATCGTTGATCAGATTGGCACGGCGGCACTGAACGTTGCGCGACACACGCCCGCGCTTATCGCAACGCTCGGACTGGCGCTCTGGCTGGCAGGCGCAGGATGGCTGCTGGCCCGCTGGCAACGAGCAACCCTACCAACGAATTGGAGCAACTACTACACGTTGCAGATCGGCGCGGCCAGTGATGGTCGGCGATTCTGGCCGGGGTATGTGCGCGCAGTGAGTCTATACGACCGGGCATTTGTTTTGGATGACATCGATCAGGCAGCGATCCCGCTGTTCGCGTACAACATGACCCGCAACCCGCCGCTCGAGCGCGGCAGGTTTGGGCAACCCCTTCTCGCCCAGGGCAAACCGACCTTTACTGCCGATGGAGTCGGCGTAGGGTATCAACGCTGGCTGATGAGCAGCGACTCGTTGCGTGGAATCAGCGCCGCCATTGCCGAGACCCGCGCCTTCACCCTGATCGCAGAGGCAGCGCCGCGCGATCCAGCCCGCGCAACAGAAGGGTTCATCGTGAATTATGGTCGCGGAATCGACGGTCATAATATCAGCCTGATACAGGCCGGCTCCGATCTCGTGGTGCGTATGCGCCTTCCGCTTACCAGACCGGCCAACGATCGCCCGGCGCTGGTGTTCAGCGACGTTTTTGTCGATTCATCACCGCATCAACTCATCTTCAGTTACGACGGCGCTGTGGCGCGACTGTTTGTTGATGGGCAACCGCATCGGCAATGGTACGCCTTTGGGCCAGGAGAAGCGCTGATGAATCGCTGGCTGCCCGTGCAAGCTTATCAGATAGGCTGGTGGTCAATTGCGCTGGCTGTCGTGTTGAGTCTACCGCTGACGATAGCCGGTTTGCCCTGGCGGGGTTCGCGCTGGCCGTTGCTGCCGCTGCTGATCATAGCTCCTTTCCTGATTGGCGCAATACCGTCACTGATCACACCGCAACCGCTCGGTGGCCCAATGGCGATTGCCAGTGGCGTAACGATCATTGCCGGTAGCGGTTTCCTATTCTGGCTCGCCCGTCCATCTCATCGATCGCAGTGCCAGCCACAGGCATTATGGGCAAACGCTTCGACTATAATGACCACCTGTGAGTCAGACCCTTAACAGCAAGGGAGATCATTGCCTGTATGTTCCACACATTGATGAACCGCATTCATGGGCGAGAAGCCCGCGTGGGCGTGATTGGGCTGGGATATGTTGGGCTGCCGCTGGCCGAGCGAGCCGGTCGGGTTGGTTTTTCGGTGCTCGGATTTGATGTCAGTTCGGCGCGCGTCGCTCAAATCAACGAGGGGCAAAGCTACATCGGTGATGTATCGAGCGAGGCGCTGGCTGCGCTGCGCGCAAATGGACGCCTCGAAGCGACGACCGACATGCGCCGATTGCGCGAATGTGACGTTCTTGTCATCTGTGTGCCAACGCCGCTCAACGCCACCCGCGAGCCGGATATGCGCTATATCGAAGCGGCCAGCGCGGAGATTGCCGCCAGCATTCGGCCCAGCCAGCTCGTTATTCTGGAAAGCACAACGTACCCCGGCACAACCCGTGAGCTGATCATGCCCAAGATCGAGCGCAATGGTTTGCGGGTTGGCGAAGAGATTTTTCTCGCCTTCTCGCCGGAACGGATTGATCCAGGCCAGACCAGCAGCCAGGGCTTCAGCGTCGAAAACACCCCCAAAGTCGTGGGCGGAGTGACTATCCGCTGCACCGAACTGGCCAGCGCCTTCTACGGTTATATCACCAGTCGCGTGGTGCCGGTTAGTTCGCCCGACGTGGCTGAATTGACCAAGCTGTTTGAAAACATCTTTCGCGCCGTCAACATTGCGCTGGTCAACGAGCTGGCTTTGCTCTGCGACCGCATGGGGATCAACGTCTGGGAAGTGATCGAAGCTGCGGCAACCAAACCCTACGGCTTTATGAAGTTTACGCCCGGCCCCGGCCTGGGCGGTCACTGCATTCCGATTGATCCGTTCTACCTGACCTGGAAGGCGCGGGCGTATGATCTCACCACCCGGTTTATCGAACTGGCCGGCGAGATCAACTCCCAGATGCCGCGGCATGTGCATGACCTGGTGATCCGGGCGCTTAACCGGATGCGCAAAGCGCTCAACGGCAGCACGATTCTGCTGTTGGGCATTGCCTACAAACCCGATGTCGATGACTTTCGCGAGTCACCCGCCTTCAAAGTCTACGATCTCTTGACGGCTGACGGCGCGACCGTTATCCCATGTGATCCGCATGTCGACGAGTTCGAGTTCCACGATGGCCGGCGCATGCGCACTGTTCCGCTCAGCGACGATCTGCTGCGCGCCTGCGATTGCGCGGTGATTATTACCAATCATCGCGCCTTCGATTACGAGCAGATTGTCCGCTTAGCGCCGACAGTGGTTGACACCCGCAATGCCACGCGCGCCATCCAGGGGCCGCTGCGCGAGAAGATTACAGTATTGTAGCACTCTCATCGCGCGGGCAATCATTGTCGATTTACCCGTCACTGCTATAGAAGAGCGTAGCAGGATATGGGCAACCGAGGAGGAGCGGCTGTGCAATCTGAAGTGAGACTTAGTGTCATCATTCCCTGCTACAACGCCGAAGCTACTCTGGGCGAGCAACTGGCAGCGCTGGCCGATCAGCAGTGGGATCGACCCTGGGAAGTAATTGTCGCCGATAACGGCTCACGTGATCGTTCGCGCCAGGTGGCGACTGCATTCCAGGATCATTTGCCAGGCCTGCGCGTGATCGACGCAAGCGCGCGCCGTGGGGGAGCTTTTGCCCGCAATGAAGGCGCGCGCCATGCTCGCGGCAGCGCGCTGGCGTTTGTTGACGCCGATGATGTGGTAGCGCCGGGCTGGCTGGCAGCCATTGGCAATGCGCTTGATCGCTATCCATTCGTTGCCTCGCGTTTTGATATCGATCATCTCAATCAGGTGTCGTGGTTGAGCCGGACGCGACGAAATCCGCAGGCCGATGGTTTGCAGAGCATCAGCTATCCGCCGTATTTGCCGCACGCCGGTGGCTGCGGTATGGCGGTTGCGCGATCAATCTTTGAGCAAGTGGGTGGTTTTGATGAACATCTGCTCCGCCTTGCAGATACCGACTTCTGCTTCCGCGTTCAATTGCAGGCGCAGGTCGCGCTCACGTTCGTGCCGGAAGCGCTGGTGTATGTGCGTTATCGCGACACCCTGCGCGGTATGTGGCGTCAGACTCGCGAGCGGGCGATTGCCAATGTCGTATTGGCGATGCGTTACGGTGAGCAACAAATTCGCTCGCGCCGACCGGCGGCTCTCTGGCGCTCATACCTCCGACGCTGGTGGCGGCAGATGATCCGCCTGACCCGTATCCGCCAGCGCGAGCAACTGGCAGAATGGCTGCGCATGAATGCCTGGCTGATCGGATTGTTACAGGGCAGTCTTCAGCACCGCTGCCCACCGCTGGCGATCTGATGAAACAGAGAACAATGCAGCGCCTTCAACCAGCCATTAACCGCCTTCCCCGCTCGATCCGGCGCTGGCTGACTCCGATCGGGCGTCGGCTGCTGGGAACGCTAGTGCGGGTCGAGACAACCGAGCCAGTGGCAGCGCTGACGTTCGACGATGGGCCGCATCCGGTCTATACGCCGCAACTGCTCGCATTATGCGCGCAGTATCAGGCCCGCGTCACTTTCTTTATGCTGGGATGCCACGCGGTCGAACATCGCGATCTGGTGGCGCAGGCAGCGGCTGCCGGTCATGCGATCGGCAATCACACGTTTTCGCACGTCCGCATGCCACAAACGCCACGAATGCGACGCTGGCGCGAGTTGTGGGCAGCCCAGCGCGCGTTAGCTCCCCACGGCGCGCGCCTGTTTCGTCCGCCGTATGGCGGCCAGTCGTATGGCTCGCGGATCGATGCACTGCTCGGCGGCTATGAGGTGGTCGGTTGGACATTTCACATCGAGGATTGGGTAGCCCAACCGGCAGCCCAACTGGCGGCGCGGCTCGAACAGCAGATCAGGCCGGGAAGCATCGTCTTGCTGCACGATCGACTGGCCAATCCGCGCGATCCGCGCGCTATTCCACGCGACGAACTCATAGCAGCGTTAGCGCTTCCCTTCGCTCGCCTCGCGTCAACCTATCGTTTTGTCACGGTGCCGGAACTCACGCGCGCCGGCGCGCCGGTGCGTGTGCCGTGGTTTCGGCCTGCGTTGTGAGGAAAGCAACAACCTTCTCTTGATGATTGAAAGTGAGCACATGCGTAACGATACCCTTCTGATCGCACCGTATGGCGGACGCCTGATCGACCTGACTGTATCCGGCGATGAGCGGCTGGCCTTGCTCGATGAGGCATCCCGTCTGCCCTCCATCAAGATTTCAATGCGCAGTCTGTGCGATCTGGAACTGCTCGCCACTGGCGGATTCTCACCGCTCACCGGATTTATGGGGCGAGCCGATTACGAGCGCGTGCTTGAAGAGATGCGGCTGGCCGACGGCACGCTCTGGCCGATTCCGGTCACCTTGCCGGTCGAGCAAAGCCATTTCGGCAGCAACCGCATTCTGCTGCGGGATGTGCATAACAATCCGCTGGCAATTCTTGAGCTGAGCGAGATTTATCGCTGGGACCCTGAACACGAGGCGCAGTGCGTGCTCGGCACCACCGATCCGCGCCATCCGCTGGTGGCCGAGATGACTCGCTGGGGAAAATACTATGCCGCCGGACGATTGCGCGTGCTCAATTTGCCGCGCTATTACGATTTCACCGAGTTGCGTCACACGCCGACGGAAGTGCGTCAACTGCTGAGCGCGATGGGGCGACCCAATGTGGTGGCGTTCCAGACCCGCAATCCGATGCACCGGATTCATGAGGAATTGACCAAGCGGGCCGCCGCGCAGATTGATGGCAGTCTGCTGATTCATCCGGTTGTAGGGATGACCAAACCCGGCGATATTGATCATTTTACCCGCGTGCGCAGCTATCGGTTGCTGGTGGAAAAATACTACGATCCCAACCGCACCCTGCTTAGTCTGTTGCCGCTGGCGATGCGGATGGCCGGCCCGCGTGAAGCGGTCTGGCATGCGATTATTCGCCGCAACTACGGCGCGAATCATTTCATTGTTGGCCGTAACCATGCCGGCCCCGGCAACGACAGTCATGGGAAGCCATTCTACGGCCCCTACGCTGCGCAAGAGTTGCTGGCGCGCCATGCTGCCGAGATCGGGGTCACGATGGTTCCGTTCACCGAACTGGTCTACCTCAAGCGCGAGGGTCGGTACGTGCCGGTTGATGAAGCGCCGCCCGGCGCGGAAATTGCCAGCATTTCGGGCACGCAGGTGCGTGATGAGTATCTGGCGAAGGGTCGGCTCTTGCCTGAATGGTTTACCCGCCCGGAGACAGCCGAGATTCTGCGCCAGATGTATCCGCCGCGCCATCGCCAGGGATTTTGCGTCTGGTTTACCGGTTTGAGCGGCGCCGGTAAATCGACTATTTCCGCCATCCTCAACATTTTGCTGCTCGAACGAGGCCGCGCGCCCACCGTTCTCGATGGCGACGTGGTGCGCACTCATCTATCAAAAGGGCTAGGATTCTCTCGCGAAGACCGTGACACAAACATTCTGCGTATCGGCTTCGTCGCCAGCGCCGTGGTGAAAGCAGGCGGCGCAGTGATCCGCGCTGCGGTCAGCCCCTATCGGGCAGCGCGCAACGAGTGTCGAGCGATGATCGGCAGCGATCAGTTTATCGAGGTATTTGTCGATACCCCGCTGGAAGTGTGCGAGCAGCGTGATGTCAAGGGCCTGTACGCCAAAGCGCGGCGAGGTGAATTGCGCGGCTTCACCGGCATTGATGATCCGTATGAGCCGCCGGTCAATCCGGAACTGACGCTCACCACAACCGATGTCACGCCGGAAGAGAATGCGCGCAAGATTATTCGCTACCTGGAAGAGAAAGGCTTTCTGGAGGGTTAATGATGACCGGTGTCTTCCAAAGCGCGCGACGCGCCGCATTGCGTAGCCCGGATGCGCCCTGAAAAGCAGGCTGCGCAGAGCGCGCCTGCGCTGCTCTGCGCGCGCAACGAAGCGCTGACGACTGACCCGATTCGGAGGAAGAGCCGTATGCGCCAACAACTTGTGCAACGATGGACCGATCTCTGGATGCGATGGGCAGGCCCCGCTCGTTGGGGCAAACTGGCAACGATGCTGGCCGGTCTGCCGTATGCGCCATACAAAGCGCGGGTCGCGCTGGCCCATCGCTACCCGCAGGGATATATCGCGCCGTCGGCGCAACTGAATGGTCAGCGCATCCGGCGCGGGCGTCATGTCTTTATCGGTGACGGCGTGGTGATCTACCACCGCCAGGATGGGCGCGGGGTAGAGCTAGGCGATTATGTCGAGATTCACCGCGATACAATCATCGAGTGTGGTCGCGGCGGCAGCCTGATCATTGGCGAGCGCACCGGCATTCAGCCGCGCTGCCAGATGTCGGCATATCTCGAGCAGATCGTGATCGGTCGCGGCTGCCAGATCGCGCCCCAGTGCGCCTTCTATCCCTACGATCATGGCACTGCTGCCGGACAATTGATCGGTCACCAGCCGCTCACCAGCAAAGGCCCGATCGTGCTCGAAGATGATGTCTGGCTTGGCTACGGCGTAATCGTGCTATCGGGCGTGACCATTGGCGCCGGCACCGTGGTCGGCGCCGGCAGCGTCGTCACCCGCAGCCTGCCTGCCGGCGTGATTGCAGTCGGCGCACCAGCGCGGATCGCGCGCGAACGAACGACTGAGGTCGGTCTTAGTCAGTCGCAGACAGAGTGAGGGATGTATGCCTGCTTCAGTGACGATAGCGATTCCGGTTTACAAACGACTGACCTACGTGGCGCAGGCGATTCGGTCGGTAGCCGCCCAGGATTATCCGGCAATCGAACTGATCGTCTCCGATAATGGCTGTAATGGCGATGCAGTGCTGAACCTTGCGCGCGCGCACTACGATCGCCCCTTCGTTTTCCGCCAAAACCCGACGTCGGCGCCGATTGTCACCCATTTCAACCAGCTCCTGAACGCAGCCAGCGGCGAGTACTTCGTGCTGCTCAGTGACGACGATGAACTGGCGCCGGGCTACCTTTCGACAATGGTTGCCGCTCTAGAAGCGTATCCGACTGCGGCAGCGGCCATCTCGCGCGTCGAGGTAATTGATGAGCAAAACCAGATCATTGGCTCTACCGCTGATCGTCCGCTGCCGCCGCCGGTGATGAACGGCCCTGACTGGATCCAGCGTTGGGGCCGGAATGAACACAAATTTGTCTGTTTTACCACCAATCTGGCCCGCACTACCGAACTGCGCGCTGTCGGCGGCTATCCTGACTTCGACGGTGGGAACGGCATCGATAACGCCTTACTGATTGCGCTCAGCATCGAGCGCAGCATCGTCTACTGCCACGATGCCATCTTTCGCCATCGCATCTACGACACCAGTTTCGGCAAGTCGGTGAGCGTTGCCAGCCTGGCGCGCGCTTCCCGCCAGTTCCTTGCCTTTCTTGATCGGCATCCGACCCTGCGCGCATACGCCAGAAATCATCCGCAGACATGGGCAGCCTGTCGGGCCGCGATCACGCGCGTGATCTGGACAACCTACTATGGGCGCTGGCGCCAGCTCTACCGTCAACGTGAACAGTATTTCACCTGGCTCAGGGCCGGGTTTGCGCTCCCCTTCATCCCTGCCTATTACCGACGAGCCATTCCAGAGATGATCTATTCGTTACCGGCAATTGGGCCGCTGGCCCGGCGACGATTGGCGGCGCGATGAAGAAGATGCGGGTCGTTCACCTCAGCACTAACGACATCAGCGGCGGCGCTGCCCGAGCAGCTTACCGATTGCATCGGGCGCTGCTGACGCTAGGCTGTCAATCGCAGATGCTGGTTGCCAACCGGCGCAGCACCGATCCGACTGTGCAGGCGATTGGGCCAGCGACTAATGTATTGAGCATAGCGCAACGACGCTGGCGCGGCTGGCGCATCCGGCGCGCCATGCAACCATACCTGGCGACGAGGCCTCAGGGCCTGGAACCGTTCAGCGATGACCGCAGTCGCTACGGGTGCGAACTTGTGCAAGCATTGCCGCCGTGCGACGTGATTACGTTGCATTGGGTCGCCGGTTTGATCGACTACGCATCGTTTTTTCGCCTGGCGCCGCGTCGCGCGCCCATCGTATGGCGGCTGTCTGACCAGCATCCATTTACCGGCGGCTGCCACTACGATGAGGGATGCGGTCGCTACACTGCGAGCTGCGGCGCCTGTCCGCAACTCGGCTCGCACGACGAGCATGATCTCTCACATCAGATCTGGGCGCGGAAACGCGCAGCGCTGGCGCGCGTGCCGCCGGGACGGTTGCACATCGTTGCGCTCAACCGCTGGATGGCAGCGGAAGCGCAGCGCAGTTCACTCTTCGGTCACCTACCGGTGCATATCATTCCCAATGGGCTTGATACCAGCACCTTCGCGCCATATAATCAGAGTTACGCGCGAGCAGTCCTTGATCTGCCGCAGCAGGCAAAGATCGTCTTGTTTGTGGCCGCTTCGGTCAACAACCGACGCAAAGGGTTTGCGCTTCTGGTTGAGGCGCTGGCTGGGCTGAGCGATCTGCCTGATCTGCATTTGGTCGCCATCGGACGCAATCCCCCAACCCTGAATGCGCCAATCACCCAACATGCGCTTGGCGCTATCGATGATGACACGCGCCTGGCCCTCGTTTACAGCGCGGCTGATCTGTTTGTCATCCCTTCACTGCAAGACAATATGCCGGGCACAGTGCTGGAGGCCCTGGCCTGCGGGACGCCGGTCGTCGGCTTTGATACCGGCGGGGTGAGTGAACTGGTGCGTCCCGGCCAGACCGGGCTGCTGGCACCGGTGGGTGACGTACCCGGATTGCGCGCAGCGATCCGGCAATTGCTGACGAATGAGAGTGAGCGCCAGGCGCTACGCCGGCTTTGTCGCGCAGTTGCGCTGGCTGAGTATCGGCAGGAATTGCAGGCTCAGCGCTATCTTGACCTTTACCGGGCAATACTCGATCCAGAGATGGCATCTCGTTACGTATGACGGTATTGTCATCGAAATAACAAATTGACGACATTGAGATGTCAACTCAACCGTTTACAACCATGACGCAGGGAACAATTATGGAGTATAGTGAACAGTGAGGTCTGCCCATCCTGTCGCCCACCCCTCCCCGCCAGACCATGCTCGATAAACGCTAAAGTTTATGACGACAGATCGTAGTGCCGTTCTCATTCGTAGCGCGGAGGCCGCATTGGAACTCAGAACCTACCTGCTCTTTCTCTGGCGTTGGGCCTGGCTGATCGCCATCTTTGCCGCAATCGGCGGCGGTGTCGGCTATTTCTATTCGCAGAGCCAGCCCCCCCTGTACGCCGCCTCAACAATGCTGATGGTCAATCAGGATCAGGGCAATTTTGCCCGTCCTTCGCCGACATTCGATGATCTGCGCGCTCGTGAACGCTACTCGCTCACGGTGCAGGAGTTGTTGCTGGTGCGCCCCGTGCTCGAGCGCGCTGCGGCGATGGTTGAAGATGTAACCGCTGCGCAACTGGCCGCGCGCGCGAGCGTGCAAGATGTCAAACAAACCGAGCTGTTTGTGTTAACCGTCCAGGATACCAGCCGACAGCGCGCAGAGCAACTGGCCGACGCTATCGTAGCTGCATTTCGCGCGCTTGAGCGCGATCTGCTCGACAACCCATACGCGCAGGGATCGATCCTGATCGTTGTTGATCCGGCCTACGCCAAGCGCAATCCGGTTAGCCCTGATTATACGCGCAATATTCTGTTGAGTATCTTTATTGCCGTATTGCTGGCGATTGCAGTTGGCTTCCTTCGCGATTACTTCAACACGCGAATCAGAGACGAGAACGATCTCAATCGGCACGGCGGCAAGCCGCTGGCCACGATTGGCCGGCTCAACGGCGCAACGCCGGCAGCGCAACTGGTGACGTTGCGCGACCCGACCTCGCTCGATGCCGAAACCTACCGCATGTTCCGTCTCTACCTCGACTCGATAGCCGCTGCCGAGCGTCCGCAGGTGATCGCCGTGATCAGTGCGGTAAGCGGGGAAGGACGGAGCGTGACCGCAGCGAATCTGGCAGTGGGGTTGGCGCAGACCGGGCGGCGGGTGGCGCTGATTGACGCCAATCTGCGTCACCCTATCCTGCACACTATCTTCAACATTCCCAATCAGGGAGGTTTGGCGAATCTGCTCAGCCAGACGGCGCATGCCATCGAGCCATTCCTGCGCGTGACCGAACAGGCCAATCTCTATGTGCTGACCGCTGGCAACCTGACCGGTTTGCCGTCGCAGTGGCTGGGCAGTCCGCGTCTCGAAAAGGTCATGACTGAACTACGACAACTGGCCGATGTGATCATTATCGATAGCGCACCGCTCCTGACCTTTGCCGACACCACCCTGCTGCTGCGAGCGGTTGACACAACGCTGGCTGTCGCGCGGGCCAATTATACGAAGGAGGCGGATCTGCACCAGATGCTCGATCTATTGCGCCACACCAGCATTCCCTGCCTGGGCATTGCACTCAATGGTACGGCGAAGCGACGCCGATCAACTCGACCACAGCCACAGTGGTTTTCGCAACCCAACACTCATACGGCAGTAAGAACCAGCGAACCGCTGCGCGACACAGGAGATTGAGTCATGACAATGCGCGTCTTCTGGTCGATTGCGCTCACTGCGCTGGCGCTAGCGCTGACTGCTTGCAGCCAGCCAGCCACGGTCACCGATCCTGAACCCACTGCGGCCATCGCCTCTGAGCCAACGGCAGTTGTGGCGCCTACAACTGGACCGGAGATTGTCAATGGCACCCTGATCGCGAGTGGTCGTGTCGAACCGGCGATGGTGCTTGATCTGAGCTTTGTCAATGGCGGCCCCGTGAATGAAGTGCTGGCGCGTCCGGGTGACCGGGTGCGCGCCGGCGACATCATTGCCAGCCTCGATATTCGCTCGCTCGATCTGGCGATGGAAGAGGCGCGCATTGCCTTGATCGAAGCGCAGGCAAGTTACGAGCAATTGCGTAACCGGGCCACTCCTGAGCAGATCGAACAGGCCGAGGCTGAGGTAGCCCGCGCGCGCGCCCGGCTGGCCGATGGGCGAACGAATGTGACCCAGAGTGACATTGAGGCGGCGCGCGCCGAACTGCGCGAGGCGCGCGCCGTGAAAGAGCGATTGCTCAATGGTATCACGCCCGAAGAGCGGGCGCGGCTGGAAGCGGCTGTCGCCGACGCGCGCGCCCGACTGCAAACCCGGATTAATACGCTGGCCGGCGAAAAGACTCAGCTCGAATCACAGATTGAGCGCCTGGCGAATGAGTTGCGCAATGCGCAGGATGATTACTCGCGCGCAGCCTGGACAAACCAGCAGATTGTCGCCGGCGGCGGTCAGTTGACGCAGGGTCAGATCGACAACGAGAGTCGTCTGCTGCGCGCGGTGGAGAACGCAGAGCGTCGCCTGCAAGAGGCGCGGGTAGCGCTGGAAACGATCCGCCAGAACGAGTTCACCGAGATCGCGGCCTATCAGGCGCAGGTCGATCAGGCCGAGGCGCGTCTGGCTGATGCGCTGCGCCCGGCAACTCCCGACCAGCTTGCCGCTGCCGAAAAACGCATTCTGCTGGCTGAAGCCCGCCTGGCGCAATTAACGATCAATCACCCAAACGAAGTCGCCGTGCTCGAAGCCGAGCTTGACAAGGCAACCGCTGCCCTGGCTTCGCTGCTGGCCGAACCAACCAGCGCGCAGTTGGCAATCGCGCAGGCCCGAATTGAACGGGCTGAGCTAGAGCTGCGCAAGATCGAGTTGAACCGCGAACGCTACCAGATTCGCGCGCCTATCGATGGCACGATCGTCAACATCGCTGTGCAGCCCGGCCAGACGGTTGATGCCAATCAACGAGTGGTGACGCTGGCGACGTTCGATCAATGGCAGATCGTGGTGCCGAACCTGAGCGAGCTGCAGGTTGGCCTCGTGCAGGAGAACGATCCCGTGACCATCAGTTTCATCGCTCTGCCCGATGTCCGTTTGAGCGGCAGAGTCCGTTTCGTGGAACTGGTTGGCCGCGAAACCGGCATCGGCACCAGCTACACCGTGAGGATCGCGCCTGATACCTGGGATCCGCGTTTGCGCTGGAACATGAACGCCCAGGTCGTCTTCTCGGCAACTCCGTAACACACGTTCAGGGGATGACAGCGATGACAACTGCAACCACTCCTCATGCGCTGATTACCGGCGGCGCCGGCTACATCGGCTCTCTGCTGACCGGTGTCTTGCTCAATCAGGGCTGGTCGGTGACCGTCGTCGATGATCTGTTGTTCGGCGGCACCTCGCTTCTCGGTTACTGGCACCATCCGCGATTTCGCTTCGCCAAGGGCGATGTCTGCGACCCGGCAACGTTGCGGGCGAGCGCCGATGGACTGCGGGTTGGCGATTTGCCGCCCGCTCGCTTCGATGCGGTGATTCATCTGGCTGCCATCGTTGGTTTCCCGGCCTGCCAGATGGTTGGGCCGCAGGTCGCCTGGCGCTATAACTTTGAGGGCACAAAGCGGGTATTCGCAGCGGCAGAAGCAGCGCGCGCCGATCGGTTTGTCTTTGCGTCGACGTACAGTAACTATGGCCTCTCGGCTGATGGCGCGCCGGTAACCGAAGAGTCGCCGCTTAATCCACAGTCGCTCTACGCCGAGACCAAGATTGCCGCCGAGCAGTTTCTCCGCAACGAAACCAACGGCGCTGCGACAACTCCCATCCTCTTCCGATTTGCGACTCTCTTTGGCGTATCGCCGCGCACGCGCTTCGACCTGATCGTCAACCAGTTTGTGCTGGAAGCAATCACGCGCCGCAAACTGATCATCTATCAACGCGGCTATGCCCGCTCGTTCGTGCATGTGCGCGATGTCTGCGACGCCGTCTTGCTCGGTCTCACTGCGCCGCTGGCAACAGTTAATCGCGAGATCTTCAACGTCGGCGGCGACACCGGCAACTACACCAAAGACGAGATCGTGGCGCTGGTGCAACGCTATGTCGAAGGAACAGTGATCGAATACAAAGACCTGACCTTCGGCGGCGATATGCGCGACATTCGGGTTTCGTTCGCCAAGATTCGCGAACGGCTCGGTTTTGTGCCCAAGATCAGCGTCGAGCAGGGAATCCAGGAGGTCGCCGGCGTTCTCCTCAACGGCGTGATCAAAGACGCGCTCGACAGCCAGTATCGCAATGCCCAGTTTATCGTGCAGTAAGCCGAAGTTTCGTTCCAGCGAGGAGTTCTATGCATTCCGAAACGCAATCCTGGCCTGAGAGCGCGCGCTTCTGGGCTGACAGGCGGGTCGTGGTCACCGGCGGCGCTGGCTTTCTCGGTTCGTATGTGGTTGAAAAGCTCCATGAGCGCGGCGCCGGCGCCGTGTTCGTTCCGCGCTCGCGCGATTACGATTTGCGTCAGATCGAGGCCATCCGCCAACTGCTGGCCGACACCCGGCCTGACATCGTCATTCACATGGCAGCGCGGGTGGGCGGCATTGGCGCCAATCGCGATCATCCCGCCGAGTTTTTCTATGACAACCTGATGATGGGCGTGCAGTTGCTGCACGAGAGCTGGCGTTGCGGCGTCGAGAAATTCGTCACTATCGGCACGGTCTGCGCCTATCCCAAGCACACGCCGGTGCCATTCAAAGAAGACGACCTCTGGAACGGCTACCCCGAAGAGACTAATGCGCCCTACGGTCTGGCCAAGAAGATGCTGCTGGTGCAGGGTGAGGCGTATCGACAGCAATACGGCTTTAACTCGATCTTTCTGCTGCCGGTGAATCTCTACGGCCCGCGCGATAACTTCGATCTGGCAACGTCGCACGTGATCCCGGCGCTGATCCGGAAGTGCATCGAGGCCGGTGAACGGGGCGAACGCGAGATTGTGGTCTGGGGCGATGGCTCGCCGACGCGCGAGTTCATCTATGCCGCTGATGCCGCCGAAGGCATTCTGCTGGCGACCGAGCGCTATAACGATCCCGCTCCGGTCAACATTGGCAGCAGTTATGAAATCAGCATCCGCGATCTGGTGACGCTGATCGCCGAACTGACCGGTTTCCGCGGTCAGATTGTCTGGGATACGACAAAGCCGAATGGACAACCGCGCCGCAAGCTCGATGTATCGCGCGCCTGGGAGCGGTTTGGGTTTCGGGCCACGACGACCTTTACCGATGGCTTGCGGGCAACGATTGAGTGGTATCGGGCTAACCGTGAACCGGCAGCGGTCATGCGCGCCGTCGGACAGGCAGGTTGAGATGACAACGGTGATGCAGACGACACCTTCAATCACTGTTCTCCCTCCGCCGCCGCCCAAGCGACGGGGCTGGCCCTGGACGGAGGAAACGCCACCGGCGCCGCCGTTGATGCCGGATGGGCGACCATGGCCGCGGATCACAATAGTAACTCCGTCGTATCAGCAGGCACAGTACCTCGAAGAGGCGATTCGCTCGGTGCTGCTCCAGGGCTACCCCAACCTTGAGTATATCGTGATGGATGGCGGCAGTCGCGATGGCAGTGTCGAGATCATTCGGCGGTATGCGCCGTGGCTGAGCTACTGGCAATCGCAACCTGACGGCGGACAGGCAGCGGCGCTGGCTGACGGTTTTGCCCGCGCGACCGGCGAGATTCTGGCCTGGATCAATTCCGATGATCGCCTGCAACCGGGAGCGCTCCAGCGCGTAGGACGTTTCTTCGCCAAACGACCCTGGCTGGCCTTTGCCAGCGGCGACGTGAACTTTATCGACGCCAATAGTCAGGTCATCTCGCGGATCTTCGCCTTGCCGCCGAATCCGAGACTCACGACGCAGCTCGGCGTGCATCGCTGGCCGCAACAGGGATGTTTCTGGCGACGCAGCGTTTATGAACGGGTTGGCGGGGTTGATCGCGCGCTCCGCTTCTGCATGGATCGTGACCTCTTCATTCGCCTCAGTATGGCCGGGCCGAGCCGGCGCCTGCCGGGGCCGCCGCTCGGCGACTTTCGCCTTCACGAAGAGGCGAAAACCGCCACCTGGCAGACGATCTGGCAGCGTGAGCACGCTCTCTTGCAGCGTCGCTATCGACAACCGCTGACAACGCGCCAGTATGCCGGTCTGCGCGTGCTCTGGTGGCTGTGGCAAAAGCACGCCAGCGCTCGGAATCGACTGTATCGCGCTTACGGCGTTGAATGCTAGCAAGGCGACACGATGGTTGTTATCGGACCGATCATCCTCAATCCACTCGAGCTTGCCGTCCTTGGCCTGGTCTGTCTCTACGCCATCTGGCGTGGACGACCAGAAATTGTGCTGGGGATATATCTGTCGGTGTCACTCTGGACGCGCACCGTCTTTGTCGGGTCGATCGCAGCGACGTGGCCGTTGCTGGCAACGATCGCGCTGGCGCTGATCCGCTATCTTCACGTGGTCAAGCCGTGGTCATTTACGCCTGAACGTATCGATCAGACGACACGCCAGCTAGTGCCGCGCAGCGATGCCTGGATTGTGCCCTGGATGGCACTATGGTGGGCCTGGGCGCTCATCGTGCTCTTCCAGTTTGATCTACCCGAAAAAATATCGATTGTGCGCTCGATCGTCCTCTACATTATTGTCGGCTCGCTGACGGCATTGATGGCGATCCGCGATGGCGAGGCAGCGCGCCGATTCGCCATTGCCTATCTGTTGACCAGCGCGTATGGATTGTATGCGGCATTGCGCTTTATCGATGTGCCGCTGAGTTACCTGCTCAGCGATCCCGGACTCTCATCGCTGCCATACCGCAATCTTGGCATCCGCGAGTACAACTTCTTCTCTCACCATCTGAGCATTGCTTTCCTGCTGGGCATCGGTCTCTTCTTGCAAGCGCGCCGACTGTGGTCGATCGGCCTGTTTCTGCTCCTGGCGCTGTGGTGTGGCTATGGCGTCTTTCTCACCGGCGCCCGTCAATCACTAAGCGGCGCGGGCATTGCGGCAGCGCTCATCTTCGCCTGGGCGCTCAGCCGAACCGATAAGAAACTGTGGCGCGTGCCGCTGGCGATCGCCGCGATTGTAATCGCCGTGGTAACGATCTATCAGGTCGCGCCGCATCTGATCGTGCGTGATGGCGAAAGTGGGCTTGATGAGTCGTTCAATGTCTTTGCCGATCGCGGCTGGTTGTGGGCAATCGGCTGGAATCTCTTCCTGGCCTCGCCAGTGTGGGGATGGGGATTTGAATACAAGCTCTGGTCGCACAATCTCTTTATCGGCACCCTGGCCGATCAGGGCATGGTTGGCATGATCTTTTTTCTCGGCTACATCGTCTGGGCGCTGCGTCGCCTGCCGGCGATCTGGGCGCAAACGCCTGATGATGATCGAGCGGTCTGGCGGATTGTTTTCTTCGCCGTCTTCGTATTTGCCCTCATCCATGGTCAGGCGTCAGGAAATACGATGGTGACTGCCCATCTGCACTGGTCACTGTGGGCGGTCTGGGCACTGGCGGATGGCGTTGTGATGCTGTCAGCACGACAACCCTTGCCGCCGTTGCTGCGGTCACGTCGGCTTTCCGTCCAGGCAGGAGTATCGCAATGAGCGCACAACCACGAATCACGTTTGGCATGATCGTGCTCAATGGCGAGCCATTTCTCCGCTACAACCTGCGCGCAATCTACCCTTTCGCCCATCAGATCATCGTGGCGGAAGGAGCCAGTCCGCGCGCAGCGCATGCCGCCACGCCAGACGGCCATTCGCTCGATGGCACCCTCCAGGCGCTCTACCACTTCAAGGCGGAAGAGGACCCAGATGACAAATTGATCATCGTCACCGCCGAGATGTGCGGGCATCCCAACGGCTTCTGGCCAGGCGAGAAAGATGAACAGAGTCGCGCTTATGCCGAACGAGCCACCGGCGATTGGTTGTGGCAGATCGATGTTGACGAGTTTTACCATCCTGCTGATATTGCGCGGGTGGCAGCATTTCTGCGCCAGCATCCCGACACCTCGTGTCTCTGCTTTCGCGCTTATCACTTCTGGGGCGGGTTTGATTATCTTGCCGATGGCGGGTTGTTCTGGCATCGCCAGTTCCAGGGTGAACCGTGGGGACGATACCGGCGCGTCTTTCGCTGGCGACCGGGATATCGCTACGACACCCATCGCCCGCCGACTATCGTCGATGAACGCGGTCGCGATCTGACCCGGCGGCGCATGCGGTTGGCCGATGCGATCGGAGTGCGCATGTACCACTACTCCATGGTCTTTCCGCACCAGTTTACGGGCAAAGGCGCCTATTACCAGAATCAGCCCTGGGAACGTGAACGAGGCCGCCTGCAAAAGAACCTCGATTTACTGCGCGAAGTTCATCTCGGCAATGGCCTGCGGATTATGGATCAGTATGGCACGCAGAACTGGCTGGTTCGTTTCACCGGTCAGCATCCGCAGCCCATCCTTGATCTGCGCGCCGATATTGCTGCCGGCAGGGTAGCGGTGGAGCAGCGACACACCGACGACATCGAGCGTCTACTGGCCGATCCGCGCTATGCGCGCATGGTGCAGGCCGCCCGGCGACGAGAATACCTGCGGGCCTGGCGCAATCATCTGATCTACCTGATCTGGTGGCGACCGCGCGCCCGGCTGGTGCAAGTGATCCGCGAGCAAACGCCGCCTGCGCTGGTGCGACGATTGCCGCCCACAGTTCAGCGCAAGTTCATCCCTGAACATCGTCGGCGCTACCAGGAACAACTGGCCCGTTATCAGCGTTTCATCCGCTCAGGAGAGACACCGTGAGCCAACCGCTGTTCAGCATCATCACAATTACGCTCAACTGCGCCGACGCCGCCGAACGCACCGCGCGCAGCGTGCTGGCGCAGAATTTTGCCGATGTCGAGTATCTGGTTAAGGATGGCGGTTCGACCGACGGCACGCCGGAACGGTTGCAGGCGCTGGGTGTGCGGGTGATCGTGTCGCCCGATAGCGGTATCTACGACGCCATGAACCAGGGAGTGGCGCATGCGCGCGGTCGTTATGTCTGTTTTCTGAATGCAGGCGACCTGTTTTCGAGACCAGATACGCTCACGGCGGTAGCGCAGGCGATAGCCCAGCGCGATGAACCCGATTTTCTCTACGGTGACGTGCGCTCGTTCGTCAACCATCCATATCTCGGTACCGGTCGTGCAGGCGAAGGGCGCTTGATCTGCTACCCTGATCGACTCAATCGCTTCTGGCTCTATCGCAAAATGATCTGTCAACAAGTCTGGTTTGTGCGGCGAGAACTCTACGTAGCGCAACCGTTTGCAACCGATTATCGCATCCTGGCCGATTATGCGTATCTGCTCGATCTGATCTTGCGTCGGCGGGTGCGCTACTACCATCTGGCGAAAGAAGTTGCAATCTTCGATGGCGATGGCGTGAGCAGTCGGCCATCAGCCTTGCGCGAGGCGGAACGACGCCGGGCGCTGGCGACCGTGTATACACCGTGGGAAGCGCGTCTCTACGAGACGATCTTCGGAGGAATGCGATGGCTCAACCGCGCCCTGATCTACCGGATGATTCCATTCCTGCCCGAACGATTGCGGGCCAGACTGAGCGGCCTCTGAGGCAGGCGCGCCGGATCGTTCATATCTCCACGGTGCATCAGCCGTTCGACCAGCGCATCTTCTTTCGCGAATGCCTCAGCCTCGCGGCAGCGGGCTACGAGACTCACTTACTTGCGCCGTTGCCATTTGTGGCGCTGGAACGACAGGGGGTGCAACTCCACAGTGTCGGGGCAATGGCCGCGCAACGGCTGAGCCTGGCCGTCAGGCAGCGACTCGGACGCCTGCGCCGAGCTGCCGCGCTGGCCCGTCAGTTGCAGGCTGACCTCTACCATCTGCACGATCCGGAACTGATTCCGCTCGGTCTCTGGCTGAAGGCGACCACCCGCGCGCGGGTAGTGTTCGATTGCCACGAAAACAACACTGCCTATGTCACCCAGAAGCGGCATCTGCAACCACTGCTGCGGCGCAGCCTGGCGGTGACAATGGCAGGATTGGAGCATCTGGCCGCCCGCGCCTTCGACGCGATTATCACCGCCGATCGCGGCGTGGCCGACCTCTACTTGCGCCGGTTTCGCGCCCGCCGGGTAGTGACGATACACAATTTTCCGCACCTCGATCTCTTCCTGCAACAACACCCCCCCGCCGACGATGCGCCGTTCGATCTGGTGTATCACGGTACCATTCCTCGTTATCATCTGGAAGTCACCTTTGCAGTGGCGGACGAGCTACGACGGCGGGGGCGGCACGCGCGCTGGCTCTTCTTTGGCAAGTGTCCAGAAGCGCAGTGGGCGCAGGCCGAGATCGCGCGCCGCGGCCTTGCTGACGACATGGTGCTCGATCCAAATCTGATCGCGCACGATCAGGTGGCGGCGCGGGTGCGACAGGCGAAGATCGGTTTCATCCCCTTGCCTGATCTGCCGAAGTTTCAGCACAATATTCCAACCAAGTTGTTTGAGTTTATGGCGCTCGGCATGCCGGTCGTGCTCAGCGATCTGCCCCCGAGTCGTCCCTTTGTCGGCGATGGTCGCTGCGCAATCATGGTGCGCCCAGATGATCCCGGCGCCTACGCCGATGCCATTGTCCGATTGCTTGACGATCCGGCGCTCCGGCAAGCAATGGGCGCGGAAGGACGCAGCCGGGTCATCAGCGAGTTCAACTGGCAACGGGAAGCGCAGTATCTGCTGGCGTTGTATGCGGAATTGTTATGACGCGGAATAGTATTCATCAACTCATCATCACCGCTGACGATTATGGGATGTGCCCGGAAGTAAATCGGGCGATCGAAGAGTGTCTGGCGGCTGGCGCGCTGCGCGCGACCTGCGTCATGCCCAATCTGCTCGCCTATACCGAAGCGGCGCAATTGCGCGCCCGCTTTCCGCAGGCTTCGATTGGCATTCACTGGACGCTGACCTGTGGCGCGCCGGCAGCGTCGCCTGCGCAGGTACCGGCGCTGGTCGATCAGCGTGGTCAGTTCTGGTCGGCAAGGGAATTCCGGCGGCGCTGGCTGGCTGGGCAGATCCCGGCAGCGCAGATCGAGACCGAACTGCGCGCGCAGTACGACCGACTGGTTGCCGTAATCGGCCAGCCCGATTTCTGGAATACCCACCAGAATGCGCACGTGCTGCCCGGTCTCTTCGCGCTGATGGTCGATGTCGCCTGTCAGCTCGGCATTCCGGCGATGCGCTCGCATCGGCGGATCACTGCGCCTCGCCATGGATCAGCGTTCCAGTATCATCTGACTAACCCGCTCTACTGGATCAAAGGGCAGATCATCGCGCGCTGGACTGCCGCTGCCGCCCGGCGGGGCATGCGAATGCCGGCTGGCGTGGTGATCACGCCAGGGTACGGGCCGGGTAAAGCGGCGGTCGAACAGATCGTCCGGCGCGTGCCATGGCCGCAGACGGCGCCAGCAGAACTGATCATTCATCCGGCCACGCAGGTGGTGCCCGCGCTCTTCGGCAGCCTCACCGAATCGCGGTTGCGCGAGTATGCTGTCTTCCGTGATCCGGCGCTGGTCGAGCGATTGACCGCTGCCGGCGTGCAAACGGTTGGGTTCGAGGTATTGCAATGAAACTGCTTCGCCTGCCAGCTCAACAACAGATCTACGATTCGTCGCCGCGCTGGCTCCAGCGCGTGCTGGTCAATGCCGAGGCAGTGCGCCGCGAGTGGTTTCGCCGCCACGGCGACTATCAGCGGCTGGTAGCTGACCATGATCCGGCCTGGTATTACCGCTCGCGCGCCGAGCAAGAAGCGTACCAGCTCGCGCGCCTCAATCATCTACTGGCGGCGGCGCGGCGGCGCGTGCCCTACTACCGCGACATTCTACCCGATCGACCTTTGTCGAGTCTGGCCGAATTGCCCACCCTCCCCATGTTGACCAGGGATCAGATCCGCCGCGATCCACTGGCGCTGGTGGCAAGCGATCTCAGCTCGCGCGCGCTCTGGCCGCGCCGCACGAGCGGTTCAACCGGCACACCGCTAACCTATTACGTCGATCGGGAGGCTACTCGCAATCATCAGGCGCCGGCAGATGCGATGCTGGCTGCGCTCGGCTGTCGCTTCGGCGAACCGCGCGCGCGTTTTTCCGGCGCGTATGTGACTCCATACACACGCCGTTACCCACCCTTCTGGATCTGGATCGATCTCTATCGCCAATTGCAGTGTTCGGCCTACCATCTTGCGCCGCAGTTTTACCCTCACTACCTGCGCGCGCTGCGCGAAAGCGGGGTTGTCTACGGCACCGGCTATCCCACCGCGTGGCATCTGCTGGCGACATATATTCTGGAGAGCGGCGACCAGCCGCCGCGCCTGCGCGCCATTATTACCGACAGCGAAGGGATTTCACTTGAGCAGCAAGCGGTAGTTGAGCAGGCATTCGGCTGCCCGGTGGTGCAGACCTACGGCACCGGCGAAGTTGGGCAGATGGCATGGCAGTGCGAGCATAAACGCTATCACGTGCTCAGTCGGGCCGCAATCGCCGAGATCGTTGATGAGCAAGGCCAGCCCGTCGCTCCTGGCGAAACCGGTCAGATTGTCCTGACGAGCTTTGCCAGTTCGGGCACGCCGTACATTCGCTACCAGACCGGCGATCTGGCAACGCTGGCCGCTGACGATTGTCCATGCGGACGCCACAGTCCGTCATGGCTGGCCATCGAGGGGCGGATCGACGATCGGATCAAGACGCCGGATGGGCGCTGGATTGGCCGGCTAAGCCACGTTACCAAGCCCGGTGTAGGCATCAAGGAGAGTCAGATCGCGCAGGTCGCGCTCAATCGGATCGTGATCCGGGTCGTGCCGGCGCCCGATTTTGTGCCGGCCTCGATGGAAGCAGTGATAGCGGCTGCCCGGCGCTACCTGGGGACAGAGATGGAGGTGGAATGGACACTGGTGGAACGTCTGCCGCGCACACGCGCCGGCAAGCTCCGCCACGTCGTGCGCGAGATTGAGGTGTCGTAGCATGCATATCCTTTACCTGCACCAGTACTTTACCACTCGCGCCGGCATCGGCGGCACCCGCTCGTATGAATTTGCCCGTTTCTTCGTCGAGCAGGGCCACCGCGTAACCATTGTCACCGCAGCTCATTCGCAAGAGCGCTGGCCCGGCGGCTGGTGGCGACAACGCCAGATCGACGGCATCGATGTGATCGAAGTGCGCGCCGGCTACGCCGACTATATTCGCGGCACAGCGATTGGTTACGGCCAGCGAATCATCGCATTTGTCCTCTTTGCGCTGGCGAGTCTGCTGGTGGTCTTACGGGTCAAGCGCCCTGATGTGGTCTTTGCCACCAGCACCCCTTTAACTATCGGCATTCCCGGCATACTGGCCAGCCGCTGGCACCGGGCGCCACTGATATTTGAAGTGCGAGATTTGTGGCCGGAAGCGCCAATTCAGATGGGCGCGCTGCGCCACCCCCTGTTGATCCTGGCTGCGCGCTGGCTCGAACGGGCGATTTATCGCCGCTCGCAGCATATCATCGCGCTCTCGCCGGGCATGCGACAGGGCATCATCGATGCAGGCGTCGATCCAGCGCGCATCACCGTCATTCCCAATGCCGCCGATCTCGATCTGTTTCATCCCCAGCGTGATGGCCGACGCTGGCGCGAACAGTTGGGCAATCCGCGCTCGATTGCGCTCTATTTCGGCACGCTGGGCGAAGCCAATGATGTGCGACAGGTGATCGAAGCGGCGCGCGTGTTACAGGAACGGGGACGCACCGATATTTTAATCGCGCTGGCCGGACACGGACGGCAACGACCACTGTTGGAAGAGCTGGTCAGGCGTTACGGTCTGGGCAATGTGCGGTTTCTCGATCCGCTGCCGAAAGCCGAGATTGCCGATCTGGTGGCGGCAGCCGATGTCTGTCTGACCATCTTCAAGGCGGTGCCAGTGCTGGCAACCTGTTCGCCCAACAAACTCTTCGACACGCTGGCCGCCGGGAAGCCGGTAATTGTCAACACGCCGGGCTGGTTGCGGCTTCTGGTTGAAGAGCATCAGTGCGGGCGATATGCCACCGCCAATCAACCCAACGATCTGGCCGATCAGATCAGCTTTGTCTGTGATCACCCCGAGTTTGCCCGTGAAGCTGGTCGTAACGCGCGCAAGCTGGCTGAGCGCTGCTTCGACCGCCGCAAGCTGGCCGCAGACCTGTTAACCACGCTCGAGCAAGCGCGCGACTGCGTGACAGCTCAGCCTTCCAGGGCTTCCTGAATGGCAACTTCGAGACTGCTGGCCCGAAACGGCTTTTCCAGCACCGGGGCATCGAGTTGTTCGCCGCTCTGCAGGGCGGCGAATCCGCTCATGTACAACACTTTCAGCGCAGGGTTTTCCTGGCGCGCGCGCGCCGCCAGCGCGCGCCCATCGATGCCCGGCATCACCACATCGGTAAGCAAGAGATCGATAGCTTCGGATTGCAGCAGACTCAACGCCATCTGCCCGTCAACAGCAGCCAGAACGGTATAGCCTAAATTGATCAGCGTGGTCTGGGTGATGCGCAGCAGATCGGGATCGTCATCCACCACCAGAATGCGCGCCTCGCGCCGGGCAGACGGCGCAGACGGCGACGGCTCGCTCACTGCGGGCTGTTCGGCGCATGGCAGATAAAGCCGAACCGTCGTGCCAATTCCCGGCGCCGAATAGATCTGGGCCGTGCCGCCAGATTGTTTCGCGAATCCGTACACCATCGCTAAACCCAGACCGGTGCCGCGTCCGCGCTCTTTCGTGGTAAAAAACGGTTCAAAGGCGCGCGCCACCACCTCTGGCGGCATCCCGGTTCCGGTATCGATCACGTCGATGGCAATGTAGCAACCCGGACTCAGGATCGACAGCAGCATGGCATCCTCTGGCCCAACCTGACGTTGTCGGATCTGAATCGTCACCTCACCGCCATGGGGCATGGCATCACGGCTATTGATCAGGAGATTGAGCAGCGCGGCTTCTAGCCCGGCTCGATCAGCGCGCGCCAGAGCAGCCTCTTGTTCAACCAGCCTGACATGGATGGCAGCCCCCAGTGTCACCTGAGCGAGCGGCAAAAACTCGCGCACTACCTGCGCGACATCGATGGTAGTCGGCGCCAGCGGCTGGCGACGCGCCACCGCCAGCAGACTCTTGGTCAGCTCCGCGCCGCGCAACGCTGCCCGGAGGGAGGCTTCGATCAACTGTTTGGTTGTCTCATCGCCCTGCCAGTCGGTGAGCGAGAGATCAAGATTGCCGATGATAATGCCGAGCAGATTATTGAAGTCATGCGCCAGACCGCCGGTGAGCAGACCCAGCGCTTCCAGTTTCTGATTTTCACGAATGCGCTCATCGAGTTGCTTCCGCTCGGTAATGTCGCTCAGCGCGCCGACCATGCGCGTCACGCGGCCTTCATTGTCGCGCAGCGCTTCACCGCGGGCAAGGATCCAGCGGTAGTTGTTATCGCGATAGCGCATGCGAAATTCCATATTGAACGGTTCGAGACCGGCAAAATGCCGATCGAGGGCGCGCGTCACCTGCGGCCAATCCTCAGGATGGATCCGCTCGAAGAACGTGGTGATATTATCAGGCAACTCGTTCTCGCCAAAACCAAACAGCGCCTTCCATTGCGACGAGAGATAGGTCACCCCGTTCGTGATATCCCAATCCCATACCCCATCCTGCACCGCACGCTCGGCCAGCGCGTACCGTTCTTCACTCAACCGCAATCGTTCGGCAATCACATGCTGCTCAATCACCGGGCCAGCCAGATGACTGACAAAGCGCAACAGGGTCAGATCATCTTCCAGCGGTTCGGCGCTCCGCGCTGACCAGACCATGAACGCGCCGATAGCAACCCCGCCCGCGCCGGGAATCGGCTCGGCCCACAGCGTTTCCAGGCCGGCAGTTTGCGCCAGTGGCGCGAAACTCGCCCACACCGCCTGTTCGCTCAGCCGAGGAATCACAATTCGCTGCATGCTGATCAGATCACCCCAGAGATCGCGGCGGCCTTGTCGCGCGCTCTGTTCCAGGGCTTCAACCAGCGCCGCAGGGAGATTGGGGGCGATGACGTGATGCGTATGTCGAGCTGTCACATCGAAGAGCGCAATGGCGCAACGCGCATCGGGCTGCTCTGATTCAAATGCCTCGATAAGAGTAGTCATCAGGGTTTGCAAACTTTCACCTCCTAACAATTTGGTGAAGAGCTGAACCCGCAAGCGCTCATGCAACTCCAATCGTTTCAAGGCGCTGATATCAGTATGAGTGCCCAGCATGCGCGTGGGCTGACCGGCCACATCACGCTCGATGATTGTTCCCACCGACAAAATCCACTTCCAGCCACCCTGCCGCATCCGCGAGCGATACTCGACCCGGTATTCTGGAATCCGCCCGGCCAGATAGTCGAGGTAGGCCTGATGAACCCGCGCCTCGTCGGCGGGATGGAGTCGCTCACGCCAGCGCTGGCTGGTCTCGCTGAAGGTCTGCGGATCATAGCCGAGCATAGAGGCATACTCAGCGCTCACCGTTGTCTCACCGCTTTGAATATCGAGTTCGTACAATCCCTGATTAGCGGTGCGCAGCGCTAATTCGAGCCGCTGCGCATTGATCTGCAAGGCTTGCAGACTCTCGACCTCGGCGGTGACATCGGTAAAAAAGAGAAAGATCAGTCGCTGCCCGTTGCCAAACGCGCTGCTTGAGGCAATATTGCAATAGAAGGTTGATCCATCACGGCGCAAACAGGCAACATTGAAAAGGGTCGCATGTTCTCCGGCGCTCATGCGCGCAAAGGCATCGATCAGGGCAGGGTGGACGCTGGCCGGATGCAGGTCTTCAAGCAGCAACATATTGATTTCGGTCAGCGAATAGCCGAAGATCGCGCTCATCGCCGGATTCGCCCAGGAGAGGCGCCGACTGTTGACCTCAGCTTCAATCACGCCGTGAGGTGAATGTTCGACCACGGTGCGCAACCGGCGCACTTCCCGGTTATTCATGCGCAATGCGCGATGCTCACGCTCCACAATGAAGGGTAATCGACCCAAGTCATGCTCGGACAGCAGATCAACCAGCAGATCATCACCCGCCAGTAAGGCGGGCCGGTAGTCGTCGTCAGCGCAGATCAGCACCAGCGCAACTCCGACCGGCAGGAGGTAGCGATCGGGCGCCCGACAGACGATCAGATGGGGCGGATGACTGGCATTCAGCGCGACCAGTTCGTCAATCGTAGCAACGAATGAATGTCTGGTTTCGCGCGTATCGGTAAGGACTGATGCGATCGACTCACGCAAATCGTCGATGGCAAAAAAGATGGTGTGGAAGCGAGTGTCGACCATAGCGGTATCCTGTTCTCAAACCGAGGCGACTACTCGCTCCGGGGTACGTTTGCATTATACCACCGCAGTTCAAGCTCTCATCATTCAAAAAGTTTTCGGTGTTCAGTTTTTACCGGGCTGGGGTTATTCGCGCCGACGAGAGCTGTTCCGCGCATTCCGAAGCGACTTTCTGCTCGTCAAGGCGCGCTCGCGCATGATCCTTTCCTCTCAACAGCAGCAGCGCGCATCGCGCGGGCGCCTCAGCGCCCGCGCATCCCCTGCTACGGCGCGCAGTATGACTCGCCGTCCTGCGCTTTTCCCTGCGCTGTTTCCAGAGGGAAACCTGAAGCGGTTCTCGGCGCGATCGCCTTCTCCGGCACTTCAGATGCCGTCGTCAATCACCCGGCACATAAGCGCGGCGGGCTACGCCATCTTCAATTGCCGCCTGCGCCACCGCTGCGGCAATGGTCGGCACCACCTGCCGATTGAACACACTTGGCACGATGTAATCCTCATTCATCTCTTCGCGCGGGATCACTGCCGCCAGTGCGTCTGCTGCTGCCAGTCGCATCGCCGAGGTGATCTTGCGCGCATGCACATCCAGCGCCCCGCGGAAAATGCCAGGGAAACTCAGCACATTGTTGATCTGGTTGGGCTGATCGCTCCGCCCGGTTGCCACCACCCGCGCATACTGCCGCAACATATCGGGATCGCCTTCGGGGATCGGATTTGCCAGCGCAAAGACCACCGGATCGCTCGCCATATTCCGCACGTGATCGGGCGTGAGAATATTGCCCTTCGACACGCCAATAAACACATCAGCGCCGCGCAAAGCTACCGCCAGATCACCGCGTCGTCGTTCGCGGTTCGTGAGCGACGCAACGATCCGCTGCATGGGCGTCTGCCGCCGATCATCGCCTTCGACCAGAATCCCGAATCGATCGACTGCGGTAATCTCGCCCACCCCGGCTTCAAGCAAGGTGCGAATGATAGCGGTGCCTGCCGCGCCCACGCCATTCACTACCACGCGCGCGTCCGCCAACTTCTTGCCAACGATATGCAGCGCATTGCGCAGCGCTGCCAGCACAACCACTGCCGTGCCATGCTGATCATCGTGCATCACCGGCAGATCGAGGCTCTGCTCCAGTCGGCCCTCAACAATGAAACAATTTGGCGCTGCAATATCTTCAAGATTAATGCCGCCGAAACTCGGCGCGATCTGCTCGACCGTCTGCACGATCATCTCCGGATTCTGTGAGCGCAGACAGATCGGCACCGCGTCGATATTCGCCAGCTCTTTGAACAGAATGGCCTTGCCCTCCATCACCGGCATTGCCGCGTCTGGCCCGAGGTTACCCAAACCGAGGATCGCCGATCCATCACTGACCACAGCAACACTGTTGCCCTTCCAGGTCAGCGAATAGACCTTTTCCGGGTCATCGGCAATCGCCTTGCACACCCGCGCCACCCCTGGCGTATAAGCCAGCGAGAGATCATCGCGCGTCTTCAGCGGAACACGGCTTTGGGTCGCGAGTTTGCCGCCAAGGTGGGCAAGGAAAACACGGTCGCTTACCTGCAAGACTTTGATGTTCTGCAACTGATTGATCGCCTCAACCAACTGGGCGCCATGTTGTTCATCCTGCACGCGCACCGTAATATCACGCACCAGAATGTTGCGTTCGGCGCGCACAATGTCAATCGCGCCGATATCGCCGCCCACTTCGCCGATCAATGTGGTGAGCCGCCCCAGCATACCGGGTCGGTTCTCGATCTGACAGCGCAACGTGAGCGTGTAAGCCGCCCCAACGGACATACCCTTCACCTCGTTTTCTGCCTGCAATACACAAAAATGCCCGTCAGGCGACGGGCATCACTGCCATGTCTTTGTATAGTACCATAAAAACCTCTGCAGGGGCCCGCCACCTTCAGGCGGCGGGGGGAATGCGGTCATTGCCACGACGTTGACCGCGATGACGTGCTTCGTGGTCATCGCTGTGGGACAAGAGCACACATGAACGTCCAGCGCACGATCACGATACGCATTGCTGATGACCCTGATCTGCGCGCAACGCTTGCAGCGTTGCACGGCGTCCACCAGCGCATCTCGGCGGTATGCGATACCGACGGCGCGCCGTTGTCGGCGCTTGCGCCGCACCGTGCAGTGGACAACCACGTCAAGGGGACACGCAGCAGCCAGCTCACCTGGACGGCGATCCGGCTCGTTGCCGGAGCCGATGCCAGCGCCACGGCAAACAAGCAGCCTGCCAAGCGTCCGTTCACGTTCACGCGCCCGACCGCCCTGTTCCTGATCGATTCGCGCGGGCGTGATGCGCGCTTCTGCGATGATGGCACGCTCTCGATCTGGACCGTCGCAGGTCGCACGCGCAGTGCCTCCAGCGTGCCGGATGCCTTCACGCAGACACTTGCCGAAGCTGCCGAGATCGACAGCATGACGGTCATTGAACGCACTGGGCGCTTGCTCGGTCGCGTGGTGGTCACCCTTCGCGTCCCTGACCCGAAGGGCCTCCACCCCGTCGGGATCGACCTGAACGAGACGAATGCCCTGGTCGCCGTCGATCCGAATGGCGCCACCCTGTTCGTAAACGGCAAGCAGGTGAAGGTCAGGAACGTCCGCACTCGCAAGACGCGCGCGCGGGTGCAACGCGCGCGCGCGGCCCGCAAGGCACAGCAGCAGGATACGCGCTCGGCGCGTCGCCTAAGGATCATTCGCAGCGCGCTCACCAGTAATCGGCGCAGAACGGCGGCAGGCCGGCCAGGGCCTGTTCGAGCAGCGCGAGCGCGCGCCGTTCGCCTACATGCAGCAGACCAAACGCTGCTGCAGTGCGCGGGGGCAGGTACCGACTGAGCAGTTGACTGAGCGTGGCACTCTCGCAAGCCAGATCGGCCTCGCCGGCGCGCAGCCTGGTGACAGTCACATGGCCGTGCTCCCATTCCACCCGATACCGGCCTGCATTGGCGGTCATCCAGTCATCGGCAATCTCGATGGAGAGGCGCCCGGTCGCGGACGCGAAGGGATACAGGCGCAGTAACTGGGCGATATCAAGCACCCGCTGCATGAAGAGCGGCGTCACCGTCACTGCCGCCGGTTCGGGTAGCAGCGCATTGAGCGGCGCATCGATCGGAGTGGGAATCTCGGCGACACTGATCTGTTCCCCATGACGCGCAATGAAGACAAAGAGCTGCGCCCGCGCTACCGGATCGAGCGCCACGATGTCACGGCAAACCAGCCGCTCGCCACTGGCCGATCGCTCGATCTGATAGATCAGGTACGAGCGCCCCTTGCCCTGCGCATCGCGCCAGATAAACGCATGGTACGGCTCGCCGCTCCACGTCTGCAACACATCTGTCTGCCACCAGTATCGATCGCGCGCCAGCGGGCCGTAGCGACCGCGCAAGGCGCCGCGATAGATAGCGTCAAGTTCGTCGATCTGGTCAGCGCCGGCGCGAACATATTCACCGGGAACGGGTGAAAAACTGCGCAGATGCGCTGGCGTGAGCTGCACCAGGCGCCGTTCGCCAGCCAGCGCCCAGCCTAATCGGTGATAGAAAGCATGGCGGAAGGGGTGGAGGATGGCCAGCACGGCGCCGCGCTCGCGGAGTTCGGCGCAGGCCTGGCGCAAGAGCTGCGCGGCATAACCGCGCCGCCGATACTGCGGCCAGGTCGCCACACTGCCGATCGCGCCCACCGGCAGCGTCCCGTTACCGGCCTGGAGCGCGAACGGCATGATCTGCAACTGAGCAATATGCTCGCCATCGACGAACAAGCCGCGCAACTGCGCGATCACCTCCGGCGTGTAGCGACCGCGGTGATACTGGCGGGCAAAAGCGTAACTATCGAGCGCCCAGAACTGCTCGAATTCATCGGGATGCAGTGGACGATACGCCATCATGTGCGCGGTTTCTCCACCAGAATGAAGTAGCTCCCGCTGCGCATCCAGCCAAACAGCCAGAGATCAAGCTCCATCAAGAGCGTAACAGCCAACAACGCATAGTACACCGGCCCCTTCCGGCGCAGATACCCGCGCATCCGCTGCCGCGCCCTGATCTCGCGCGCCGCGCCAGCAGTCACTCTGGCCGGCACATCGCCAGCCGCTTTGCGTCCGCGCGCCCGCCCGATGACGGCCTCGCCGAGTTTCATCACCACATGCTCGACAAAGGTCGTAAACAGGCTATTCCAGAACACCACCTTCACCGGACGCAAACCAGCCCGCTCGAACGCGGCCACCACATCTTCCCACCGTTCGAGCGCCTTGACGTGATCGGACTTGCGCAGCTTTTCGCGCTCGAAGTCGTAGACGCCGGCCTTAACGAACAAACGACCGATGTGACGACTGATGTCGATCAGCGGCTGGATGGGCGAACGCTCACGGGTATTGGAAAAGGCGAGCATGCGGCCACCGGGGCGAAGAATCCGCGCCGACTCAGCCAGATAGGCATCGATCACCGGCAGCGGAAAGTGCTCGAGAATATCAATCGCGAAGACCTTATCGAACGTGCTATCGGCGAACGGCAATAGGCGCGAATCGGCCTTCGCCAGCGTCACTGTTCGCACTGCTTCATCGGCAAAGAGCGTGGCCGGATCGGAGCCAACCATCAGCCCGACATACCGCGCATTCCAGACGGCATGCTTGCCGGTGCCGCAACCGTTATCGAGCACCACATCACTGGATTGCCAGCGCATCAATCGGCGCAACGCGCGATCGCGCACACCGGCAGCCAGCAGCGGCGGCGCCAGCTCGCGGTAATCGAGTTCGGCAGCCAGTTGCTCTTCATCGCTGACATACTTCGAGACATAGTCGAACTCAGCGCCGCGCGGCATCAGATCGATATAGCCATCGCAAAACGGGTAGAGCGTCTGACATTGCGGACAGCGGACGCCGCCAGCTTCGACCACCAGTGGATGCACCCGGCAGGTCGGGCATTGCAAGAGCGAAAAGATGCGTTGATTGATCATGATGATGCTGGAATCCAGCGCCGATTGATTTCAGCGGCGAGGATGCTATCGAAGAGCAAGAGAAAGAGACCCTGTGTCAGAATGCCGGCCCCCATACCGCGCCGATCGGCCCGATCGCCAGCAGCGCGCAACAACCAGAGACCGCTGCCGATATAGAGCAGATCAAGACCAGCATTGATCAACAGGATATTGCGGAAACGTTCTGCCACTGCGTGCGCAGCCTCTTCGTCAATATCGCCCGCCACCAGATCTTCAGCCTTGAGCAACGCCTGTCGGCGACCAGCCATCGCCAGCAACCAATCGATTGCGCCCCAACAGATTGCCTGCAAGCCAAAATGGCGCCAGAAACCGGGCAGCAACGCCAGCGCCGCGCCCCCAATCACACTGCCAGCCCCCCAGCGCAGCAATGGCGTCAGCGCGTGATATTGAAACGCAAAGAAGTTATTGTGCATCACAGTTCATCCACAATCAAAGACAAACCATCTCCGGCGCATCGTCAGACAGCGCCCCGCACAGGGATTATAGCAAAGATTGCTGCGCCCGCCGCTGTTAAAGCAGCGCCTGCCAGGCGAACAGCGCCAGCCCAATCAGCGCCAGGATCACTGCCTGCGGTGCCCAGAGCGCCCACGCCCACCCGATCCGACCCTGTTTGATCATCCAGGCTGAACCCGCCAGACCGAGCGGCATCAGCCAGACCAGTGCGCCGATGTCAGAAGACTGCATCAAATAGTACGACACCGGCAGCGACAGGATCGCGCCGCCGATGAGCGGTTCCGCTCGTCGGCGCGCCAGCCCAAAGACGCTTATGATCACCGACAGAATGAAGAGCGGAAAGGCGATTGAAGCAAATTGCGACATAGCAACCTCATGATCAATCGAAGCTACCCGGATCAACTTCTGCTGCCGCAGCAGAGGGAATAACATCATTCCGGGTTTGCGGAGCGAGAAGCACACCTGCCTTGACCAATGACGCATGCTGTCTGTTCACGGACGATTATATTATACGCCCTACTTTGATGCCGGAAATAATTGACCTGCCACGATCGTTTAGAACTCCTCTTGAAGATAGGCCTGACTGGTTGTACAATTGCCCTACACCATTTCACATCGTAGACTACCTTGATCTTCCCGCGACCATCGCTTGCTGCGCGAACGTGTGTCTGCTCTATATCGCTGACTGGCAGCGCTGGCGAGCAGGCGGCGTTGGATCGACGCACAAAATATTGACTTTTTCGTTCAAAAAACTTATATTCACGTTAGACGCTGCTGCGAAGCAAGCTCAGCACAGAGTTTGTGCGCGATCGTTGGCTTTATGAGCCGCAATCGGCATATCACCAAGGAGGTATCACTATGGCAATCTGGCGCCCTGATCCAACGTTTTACCCATCGCCCCGCATGGCAACCAAAGCCCCCCCAGAAACACTAGCTTACGTCGTGAGGATAAATCCACACGGCAATGGTCAGGCTGATGCGATGTGCGTCGTCGATGTCGATCCGCAATCTTCGACGTTCGGCACGATCGTTGGCGTAACCGAAATGCCTTACACCGGCGGGGAGCTGCACCATTTCGGCTGGAACGCATGCAGCTCGATGCTCTGCCCGAATGCGCCGCATCCTCACGTCGAACGACGCTACCTGGTAGTGCCTGACATTCGCAGTTCACACATCACCATTCTTGACATTAAGTCTGACCCAACCAAACCAGAAGTCGTCAAGGTGATCGAACCGGATGCGTTGTTTGAACGTACCGGTTATGCGCGCCCGCACACGGTTCACTGCGGGCCGGATGGCATCTACATCTCGGCGCTAGGCAATCCGGAGGGCGAAGGGCCGGGCGGCATCTTCATTCTTGACCATGACACCTTTGAGGTGCTAGGACGCTGGGAGATTGATCGCGGTGATCAGTATCTCCACTACGATTTTTGGTGGCATCTCGGCTACGATACGCTGATCACCAGCGAGTGGGGAACGCCGCGGATGGTCGAGCACGGCGTGCTCGGCGACGAACTGCTGGCTGGCAAGTACGGTCATCGCATTCATCTCTGGGATTTGCATCGCCGTCGTCACGTGCAAACGCTTGACCTTGGCGCCGAGCACCAGATGGCGCTCGAGTTGCGTCCAGCGCACGATCCAACGAAAGCATACGGTTTCATTAATTGTGTGGTGAGCCTGAAAGACCTCTCGGCTTCGATATGGCTATGGCATCGCCAGAATGGGGGATGGAACCTGCGCAAAGTGATCGACATTCCGGCTGAACCAGCCAGTGAAGATCAGCTTCCTGACATTCTGAAACCGTTCAAGGCCGTGCCGCCGCTTGTCACTGACATCAACCTGAGTGTTGACGATCGATTCCTTTACGTTTCGTGCTGGGGAACTGGCGAACTGCATCAGTATGATGTGACCGATCCGTTTAACCCTGTTCTCACCGGCAAGGTACAGATTGGCGGAATTGTGCGGCGAGCAGGTCACCCCGCAGCGGCAGGGCCACTCAATGGCGGGCCGCAGATGGTTGAGGTCAGCCGTGATGGACGCCGAATCTACTTTACCAATTCGCTCTATCTACCATGGGATGCGCAATTCTATCCTGACGGCATTCGGAGCTGGATGGTCAAAGTGGATGCCGATCCACAGGGAGGCATGCGCTTTGATCCAAACTTCTTCGTCGATTTTGGTGATCAGCGCGCGCATCAGATTCGCTTGCAGGGCGGCGATGCCTCAAGCGATTCGTACTGCTTCCCGTGATGTGATAGCGATAGTGGCGCCTTCCGCCTGCGGCAATCCGCAACAACGGCATGATGACTGCGCCATTCAACAGAGTAAAGCATGATCTGAGATCGCATGCCCGCTTCATAGCAGCAATTGATGATGCAGCGCGTGCCGCCGCCATATCTCGCATGATCAGGCGCAAGCCTGACTCTGTCCAGATGATTAGCCAGACAAGTCGCGGATAACCTGACCTCAATGCTGTGAACCATTCACCTGGCGCGAGCAGGAACGACGCGCTGCGCCGTTCCTGCTGTGCGTTAAACAAGTGCACCCGCAGATAAATGCGATCTGCTTGCGATCAGTGGCAAGAGAAGGGAGTAGTGCCTGTGACCGTGGATCAGATCAGCGGATGGATCTGGTTATCGCTGTTTGGTCTTGGTTTGTTCCACGGCCTCAATCCAGCGATGGGCTGGCTCTTCGCCGTAGGTTTAGGCTTGCAAGAAGGTCGCGCGCGCGCGGTTATCGCTGCTATGGGGCCAATTGCGATCGGACATGCAGCAGCAATCGCGATCGCGGCTTTCATTACCGTTCTGCTTGGTTACATTCTGCCTACCGATCTATTGCTCGCGCTTACCGGCGTTGTGCTGCTACTCTTCAGCGGCTGGCGGTTGCTGGCCCGCTTTCGCCATCCCAAGACCCGTTTTCGGGCCAGCGCATGGGAACTGACATGGTGGTCTTTTCTTATGGCAACTGCGCACGGAGCTGGCATCATGGTAACGCCGTTGGTGGCAGCCTTGGCGCCAGCGATGCATGCGATGCACAGTGACCATCTCCACCACGCTCCAACCATGACCAACTCACTGTTCGAGGCTATCCTGGCTGTGTTTGTCCATACTGCTGGAATGCTGGCGGCAATGGCAGCCATTGCCCTGATTGTGTACTGGCTGGTAGGCTTAGAGATTCTGCGTCAGGCCTGGATCAATACCGATCTTATCTGGGTAGGCGTTCTTGCCATTGCCGGGGTTATTGCGCTTGGATTGGGCGTTTGGAATATGTTGTGATACCCACTTTAGGTGTCCAATCATCGCTGCCAAAGCAACCGAATAGCCGCATCACGCTCACCGTACCGGGGCGCGCGGGGCTGCCTGATCCGTTCCAGGGGAGTTCTCGTTCAGATCAGCGCGCGGCGCTGCCCGCG
>FWPU01000433.1_pt1 | contig 92758 bp, 65 predicted proteins | sample 2228361 | NCBI WGS metagenome assembly FWPU01 (sample SAMEA103939777, study PRJEB20133) | metagenome
CGCCCTACCAGCGAGGGATTGCCTGAACCTCCGGTAGGGCGCGCTCTCCGAGCGCGCCGTATCCATTTTCCGCGTCTTCCGCGTGGTCGGCGGGCCGGTATCCGCCGGGCTGGAAGCCCGGCTCGACGGCAGGCTGGGAAGCCCGCCACTACAAGCCCGGCGGCGGGCTGGGACAGCCTGCCCTACCGGCGATGGGTTGCACACACTCCGGCAGGGCGCTCTCCGAGCGCGCCGCGGTCTTCGCGGTTTCGCGCAAAGCCCACCTAGAGTCAGCGGCGCGGGCCCTGAGTTTTCCGGCGTGTGTGCTGCAAGCCCCGAGCCGGTGGCCGCGCCGGATCGGCTCCGGCGCCGGGTTTTACCTTGACCCTCGGAAGAGCGGATTTGATCCTGCGGGACAGCAAGTTTGCGCCATGAATCTGACGCCTTTGATGTTGGGTTGGCTGGCGGTCTGTCTGGTCGCCAGCGCCTCGATGACCGCCCGGGCCGCCGAACGCGCCAAGCCGCGGACCAAGACCTATCCCGCCATGGGCTCAATCGAGCGGTTTGCCCCGGAGCTGGATGCCCTGATTGCGCCCGAGGCGCAGATCGAGAAGCTCGCCGGCGGCTTCGAATGGTCCGAAGGCCCGGTCTGGGATCGCAAGACCGGCACGCTGCTTTTTTCCGACGTGCCCCGCAACGTGGTTTTCCAGTGGCGTGAGGGCGCGGGCACGCGGGATTATCTATATCCCAGCGGCTACACCGGACGGCATCCCCGGGAGGGCCTGGACCGCGAGCAGGGCTCCAACGGGCTGACCTTTGACTCGCGCGGGCGGCTGGTGCTCTGTCAGCACGGCGACCGGCGGGTGGCTCGTCTGGAGGGAGGCCGTTTTCACACCCTGGCGGAATTTTACCAGTACCGCCGCTTCAACAGCCCGAACGACCTGGTGTACGCGGCCAACGGCAATCTGTATTTCACCGACCCGACCTACGGTCTGCCGCGCGATCCGGACAACCCTTCCCACCCGCTCGGCCAGGAGCTGCTTTTCAACGGCGTGTACCTCCTGCGTCCGTCCGGCGAGGTGGTGGCGCTGGTCAAGGACCTGACCTTTCCCAACGGCGTGGCGCTGTCCCCGAACGGCAAGATACTCTACGTGGCCGTGTCGGATCCGCAAAACCCGGTTATCATGGCCTATCCCGTGCGCGACGACGGCACGCTGGATTCGGGGTCGGTCTTTTTCGACGCGCGCGCGCTGGCGGCCGAGGGGCGCAAGGGGTTGCCCGACGGCCTGAAGGTGGACTACCAAGGCAACGTGTTTGCCACCGGGCCGGGCGGCGTGTTGGTGTTGTCGCCGCAGGGACGGCTGCTGGGGATCATCAACACCGGCGAGGCCACGGCCAATTGCGCCTTTGGCGACGTGGACGGCTCGATGTTGTACATGACCGCCCACATGTACCTGTGCCGGGTGCCCACTCTGACCCGCGGGTTGGGCGAATGGCGCAAGAAGAAATAGCCTCCGCTCCGTGCCGGTTCTTGCTTTCGAGCGTCTCCAATCCCTCTGTCAGACACCCGAGCCGCCCGGGCTGGGGCCGGGACCGCGCCCGGGTTGCTGGAGCGAAGCCGAGTTGCGCGAACGCCGGTCGGCCCTCGCCGCCGGCGCCTGCCTTCCCCGCCCGGGCGACCTGATCCTGGGCACCCTGTTGCTCTGGCATGATCATCTGGACGCCGCCCACGCCATCGCGCAACAAATCTCCGACGCCGACGGGAGCTACCTCCACGGCCTGATGCACCGGCGGGAACCGGATTACGGGAACGCCAAATACTGGTTCCGCCGCGCTGCGTCGCATCCGGTTCTGACGCGGCTGGGCGCCGCCGCCGAAGCCCCGCTGCGCGCCGCCGACGACGCGCGTCTGACCGAGCGCCTGGTGGAGCGTGGACGCTGGGCGCCGTGCGCCTTTGTGGACTTCTGCGAGGAAGCCGCGGCGCGACCGGAGACGGACCCGCGCCATCGCCTGGCCCGGGAGCTCCAGCGGGTGGAGTTCGCGGTCTGGTTGCAGCATCTCTGCGAGCAGGTCTGAGAAGAGGGGACCCGGACCGGGAACGGTCGGGACTTGACCCCGGCGTGGCAAGGAAAGCGTGGACGGGGATTTGACGGCGGTGGTTCAATACCGCGCCACGGTACTACTTATGGATGAGACCAACGCCCTGATGGCCCAACGCCGCGCCAAGCTTGAGGCTCTGCGCGCGCGGGGTTTGGACCCGTTCCGGAACAAATTTACTCCGAGCATCGGGTGTGGGGAGGCGCGGCGCCGCCTGCTCTTGGGGGTGGAGCATCCCGCCGACCCGCAGGCGCTGACCGAGGGCGCCCCCGTGGCCGTGGCGGGCCGCCTCACCGCCCACCGGGACATGGGCAAGAGCCAGTTCCTGGACCTGCGGGACCAGTCCGGTCGCATCCAGATTTACGCGCAGAAACAGGTCCTGGGCGACGCGTCGTACGAGATTTTCAAGCACCTGGACCTGGGGGATTTCCTCGGCGTGCGGGGCACGCTGTTTCGCACCCGCACCGGCGAGCCCAGCGTGAAGGTGGAGAGCTTCACGCTCCTGGCCAAGGCCCTGCGGCCCCCGCCCGCCAAATGGCACGGACTGGAAGACACCGAGCTCCGTTACCGCCAGCGGTATCTGGACCTGATGGCCAACGACGAGGTCCGCGAGGTCTTCCTCCGCCGCTCGGCCATCGTGCGCGAGATTCGCGCCTTTCTGCACGCGCGCGGTTACGTGGAGGTGGAGACGCCGATGATGCAGGCCATCCCGGGCGGCGCGGCGGCGCAGCCGTTCAAGACCTGGCACAACGCGCTGGGGTGCGAATTCTACCTGCGCATCGCGCTGGAGCTGTATCTCAAGCGCCTGCTGGTGGGCGGCTTTGACCGGGTGTTCGAGTTGGGCCGGAACTTTCGCAACGAGGGCATCAGCCGCCGGCACAACCCCGAGTTCACCATGCTCGAGGCCTACGAGGCCTACGGCGACTACGCCACGATGATGGAGACGGTGCAGAGCTTGATCTGCCATGTCGCCCAAACCGTGCTGGGCACCCTGCGCCTCGAGCAGCGCAACGCCACGGGCGAGGTCACCCGCACGATTGACCTGACCCCGCCCTGGCCGCGGGTGTTGTACAAGGACCTGGTGCGCCGGGTGGCCGGGGCGGACTGGTTCGAGGTGTCTCCGGCCGAGCGCCGCCGCCGGGCGATCGAGGACCTGAAGTTGGCCGGGGAGATTGCGACCGGCTACGAGGATTTTGAGGTCACCGGGGCGGTGTTTGAAAAACTGGTCGAGCCCGCGCTGTTGCAGCCCACGTTCGTCACGCATCTGCCGAAGGAACTGGTGCCGCTGGCCAAGCTGTCCCCGGAGGATCCCGACACCGTCGAGGTGTTCGAGCTGTGCATCGGCGGGCAGGAGATCGCCCCGGGCTACACCGAGCAGAACGATCCCATCGAACAACGCGAGCGTCTGGAACACCAGGCCGGCGGCGAGCAGCAGAAGTTGGACGAGGATTTTCTGGTGGCCCTCGAGTACGGGATGCCGCCCGCCGGCGGTTTCGGCCTGGGCGTGGACCGGTTGTGCATGCTGTTGCTGGGCCAGGAGAGCATCCGCGATGTGATCCTGTTCCCGCAGCTCCGGCCGAAATAGAGCCGCGCCGCTCCCGGAGCAACAGCGCATTGCGACCCCGACCGTCGCGCGCGCTTCCGGCCGCCAGCGGTCACAGCTAATCGTACGGGGTGAACTTGAACTTTTGCCCGCCCACGCTGGCCTCGTACATCAGGCCGCCGCGGGCCACGGTGAAAATGGCCACGCCCAGCTTGTATTTGGCGTTTTTGGACGTGCCTTCGGCCGCCGCCACGGCGCTGACCTGGGCGCTGAACTCGAGGTTGCCGCGCTTGAAGTCGTCCAGGGTCTTCTGGTCCTCGAAGAAGATGATCTCCGCGTACACCTGCCCGCCCAGTTGGAAGCCCACCGTCACCTGGGTGAGAGTGGCCTCGCCCACGGGACGCCCGCCCACCACCAACTGCCCCCGCCCGGTGGCCGCGCCCACGCCCATGGCGCCCTTAGCCACCCGCGGAAACACCGCGTAACCGGCGGATTTCTCGAAGAAGTCCTTCAGCGACGAGTCGGTTTTCTTGAACAGCGCGATGGTTTCAGCGACCTCCGCGTCCAGTTGCGCGCGGCGTTTTTCCACCCTGCTCTCCGCCGCCCGCAGGTCGGCGACGCCCAGAAGCAACAGCCCGCTCAAATACCAGACGACCCGTTTCATGGCTCTAAGCTGCCCGGTCGCGGTCGCTTGTCAAGCCGCGGCCGGCACAAAAAGAGCCGCGCCGGTATGGGCGCGGCGCTGGATCAAAACCGTTGGAACCTAGCGGGCCTTGAGGTCGTAGCAGAGCAGGACGTCCTGGTCGCGCAGATACAGTTTCCCGTTGGCGACGACCGGATGCGGCCAGGTCTCCTTGCTGCTTTGATCGGGTTGCTCGAATACCCCTTTTTGACGGTAGCCCGCGGTGGTGGCCTCGATCAAGGCCACGCGGCTGCCCTTTTTCTTCTCCTCTCGGAGGATGAAATGCCCGTCCGCATACACGATGCTGCCCTTGCCCATTTGGTCATTTACCTGCCACACCGCCTCGCCGGTGAGGAGATTCTGGCAGGTCCAGCCGCGGCGGTCGTCGTGGCCGTAAATGTGGCCGTCCACCAGGATGACGCCGCCGTGGTGATTGGCCACCACCCGGTTCTTGTAAACCTCTTCCGCGCTGAAGCGGTCGCCGGAGCGGGAGATCTTGAACAGGTTGCACCCGATGTTGTAGCCGGAGGTTACGTACACGTGCTCCCCGTGCACCACCGGGGTGGGGATGACCGCCGTGGCGCCGCGGCGAGCCGCCCGCCACAGAACGCGGCCCTCAGGCGAAACGCCGACCACGCTGGCCATGGTGAGCTGCACGTACTGGGGCGCGCCTTGAATGACGGCCGGCATCAGCGAGGAATACTGGGCTTCATCGGTGAATTCCCTGGTCTGCCAGAGCAATTCGCCGGTGCGCTTGTTCACGGCCACGATCGCGCCCTTTTCTCCCCCGGGGGTGAAAACCAGCCGGTCGCCATCCACCAAGGGGGACTCGCTGAAGCCCCATTCGGGCCGCTTGGCGCCATAGTCGGCCACGAAATCCCGACGCCACAGTTCCTTGCCCGTCGCCGCCTTGAAGGCCGCCACTTCGCCATACTGGCCGATGGCAAAGACCAGGTCGCCATCCACCGTGGGCGTGCTGCGAACCCCGGCAAAACCACCCCAGCCGGGCGCGCCCGCCCGGCCCAACCGCGCCGACCACAATTGCTGTCCGTCCTGCTCCCGCAGGGCAAAAACGAAGTTGTCATCACCCACGTCGCCGGCGGTGTAAATCACCCCCTTGGCCACTGAGACCGTGGCGTAGCCGGCGCCCAGCCCGGTGATTTTCCAGGCCAGCGGGGGACCGGCCGCGGGCCAGCTTTTCAGCAGGCCGGTTTCTGCGGATTTGCCGTCCCGGTTGGGGCCGCGCCATTGCGGCCAGTCATCGGTCAGGGCCGCAACGCTCAAACCGGCCACGGTCAGGAAGACGCTTGTCGTCCGGATCCAAGGGGTGCGAACTAACATGCGCGCATAGACTGCCGTCGTTTGGGCAAAATTCAAATCCGGTTTCAATCCGCGCCGGCAGGCCGGCGGATCCGCGCGCGCCCGGGACTGCCGAGCACCTCTTCCACCGACTCCGCCAGCGCCGACACCATCCGCCGGACCTGCGCCGGGGTGGTGCAGTAGGGGGGCATGAGGACCACCACGTTGCCGATGGGCCGGGTGAGCACTCCGCGCCGGGCCATGGCCTCGCAAACCCGGATTCCCGCGCGCTCGCGCAAATCAAAGGCCGCCCGCGTGCGCCAGTCCCGGACCAACTCCACCCCGGCAATTAGTCCCACCTGCCGGATATCGCCCACCGCCGGCAGCGTCCACAGCCCGGACAGTTCCCGGGCCAGCGCCTCCTGCAACCGCGCCCGCGCGCGGAGGCTCGCCGTCCCGCGCAGCAACGTCAGGCTGGCCCGCGCCGTCGCAGCGCCCAGTTGATTGGCCGTGTAACTGTGGCCGTGGAAGAAGGTTTTGAATTCCTCGTACCGACCCAGAAAAGCGTCGAACACCGCCCGCGTGGTCAACGTGGCCGCCAGCGGCAGGTAACCGCCGGTCAACCCCTTGGCCAGGCAGAGGAAATCCGGCTGCACCCCTTCCCGGTGGCAGGCAAACAATGACCCGCCGTCGTGGGAAAACTTTCCCTCCCTTCGCTTGGTCCCCGACGCCTCCACGCCGGTGCGGCCAAAGCCGGTCATCACTTCATCCGCGATGAGCAGGGCGCCGTGGGCGCGCGCCAGTTCGGTCACCCGGCGCAACCAGCCCTCCGGCTGCGGAATCATTCCGGCCGCCCCCTGGATCAGCGGCTCGAACACGAACGCCGCGTAGGGCTCGCCGCGCCGCCGGCGTTGCGCGGCCAGGCGCTGTTCCACCCGGTCCACGCATTCCCAACGGCATTGCCGGTACGCGCGCGCGTCCGCCCGCTCGGGTCGGGCCCGGTTGAACGGACAACGGTAACAGTACGGGGCCATCACTGCGTCCGACCCAAACAGCAGGCCCGCATAGGCGCGGTGGAACAAATCAATGTGCCCCAGGCTCACCGCCCCCACGGTGTCGCCGTGATACGCGCCGGCCAGGGACAAAAACCGCGGCCGGCGGGCGCGTCCGGTGCGGCGGGCGAACTCGTAGGCCAGCTTCAGGGCCACCTCGAGCGCGGTCGAACCATCGTCGGAGTAAAACACCTTGCCCAGACGCGGGCGGCAGCCGGGCGGATTGGCCGCGCTCACCAGCTCCGCCGCCAGGCGCGCGGCCGGCTCGTTGGCCAGGCCGAGGGCGGACGTGTGCGCCACCCGGCTCAACTGACGACGCAGGGCGGCATTCAACCGCGGATGGTTGTGACCGTGCAGGTTGGTCCAGATCGAGGCGTTGGCATCGAGGTATTCCCGCCCGTACACGTCGCGCACCACCGCGCCGCGACCGGACACCAGCACCACCGGCTCGCGCCGAAGCCAGTCGCACATCTGGGTGAACGGATGCCAGACGTAGCGGTGATCCAGTCGGGCCAGCGGGTGCATGGGCGCAGGTCAAGCGGAGGCGGTCGGTTGCTCTTCCCGGGGGGCCGCGGCAGCGGGTGGGGGGCCCACCTCCGCCAGCGCCGCCGCCAGGCGCGCCACGTCTTCCGAGGTGTGCGCGGCCGAGACACTCACCCGCAGCCGCGCCGCGCCGCGGGCGACGGTGGGGTAGCGGATGGCCGGGACGAAGATTCCCCGCTCGCGCAGGCGCGCGGCCAGGGCCACCGCGGCGGCCTCCTCGCCCACCACCAACGGCAGGATGGGGGATTCCTCCCGCGGCAACGGCCAACCCAGGGCGGCCAGGCGCGACCGCAATTCCCGCACCCGCTGCCAGAGCTGCTGCCGGCGTTGATCGCCTTCCACCCCGGCCGCCAGTTCCACGCCGGCGCGCGCGGCGGCCACCGCAGCCGGAACCGGCGCGGTCGAAAAGAGAAAGGGCCGCGCCCGGTTGACCAGCCATTGAATCAGCGCGCGCGCGCCGCCAACGAACCCGCCGGCCGCGCCCAGCACCTTGCCCAGCGTGCCCAGGTGCGCCTCCACCCGGTCGGTGAGCCCGGCCGCCGCCAGGCATCCCTGTCCCTGCGGCCCCATCACGCCCGTCGCATGCGCCTCATCCACCAGCAACCACGCGCCGAAGCGTTCCTTCAGTTCCACCAGCTCCCGCAGCGGCGCAAAGTCGCCATCCATGGAAAACACGCTCTCGGTGATCACCAGGATCCGCCCGGGCGGCGCGCGCTGGTTCACGAAAGCGCGCGCCCAGGCCAGGATGTTCTCCAGGTCGGCGGGATCGTTGTGAGCAAACACGCGCAGCTTCGCGCCGCTCAGCCGCGCGGCGTCCACCAGGCAGGCGTGGGCCAGTTTGTCGAGCGCGACCACATCGCCCGGCCCCGCCAGCGCGGTCACCGCGCCGAGGGCCGCCGCGTAGCCGGTGGCGAAGCTCAACACGGCCTCCAGTCCTTTGAAGCGGGCCAGGGCGGCTTCCAGGTCGTGATGCGGCGCCAGGGAACCGCACATCAGCCGCGCGGCGCCGGCGCCGGCTCCATATTGCTCAGCGGCGCGAGCCGCGGCTTCGCGCAGCACCGGATGCGCGGCCAGCCCGAGGTAGTCATTCGAGGCAAAATTCAGCAGCCGTCGGCCGTCGAGTTCGATCCACGGGCCCACCGGCGAATCCACGCGGCGCAGCTCCCGCCACAGGCCCTGCTCGCGCAGGCGGGCGAGACGTCCTTCGAGTTCCTGAACCAGCGCGCTCAACGCCGTGAGCTTGATGCGCTCGCCCCGTCGTCGCAACCACCGGGCCTTCGATCAAAATCCCGCGCCGGACCGTCTATCCGGGACTTGCCGCAACCCGCCCGGCTGCGGCAGGGTGTGCCCGCGCCCGCCGGGGTGAGGAATCTGACCGACCCGATTCCCGCATCCCTGGCAGCCGGCCCGTCCAACATGAACATGTCACCCCGTGCCTGCGCGGCGGCTTCCGACCCGCCCTCCCTGCCGGCCCGCAAACCCTCCCGATGGCTCGCCTGCCTGCTGGTGTCGGCCGCGGGGCTGCCTCTTGCCCTGCCGATTCCCGCGCGGGCGGAAGACGCCGACCGCTTTCGCCCCTACCTGCGCTTTCACAGCGGGGACATCGAACCGCTCTGGGGCGTGGACGACCACTGGTCGTTCAGCTTAGGAGCGAACTTCAACCGGCATCTCGGAGCGGAGTTGACGCTGGACTTCTACGAACAAGACGAGCGCCGCGAGCCCATTGGCACGCTGGGCGAGGTGTCGGCGTGGAACTTCGTGCCCTACGCGCGCTTGCGGTATCCCCTGTTGAAGGACCGACTGGTGCCGTACGTGCTGGCCGGGATCGGCCCGAGCTTTCTGCAATTCAACGACCGCAAACCGCGGGCCTTTGGCAAGGAGGTGGACATCGAGGACATGACCTTCGCAGTCGGCGCGGGCGTGGGCCTCGAGTACTTTATCGCCGACAACGTGACCTTCGGCATCGAGGGCAAGTATCTGTGGGTGAACCCCATCGAGGGCCGGGTCGAGGGCGTCACCTACGACGTGGACGTGTCCGCGGCCATGTTCACCTTTGGTCTGCGGGTGTACTTCGATGAAACCGCCTCGCGGCCGTTGCCGGCCGAGGAGCCGCGCTGGCCCGACCGGTTTTACTTTGGCTGGCGGGTGGGGGGATTTTACCTCACCGACTCGGACTGGACCTCCGGCGTGTCCTGGACCCCGGAGACGTCAGCCAAAGGCCAGATCAACCAGACCGGCGGCCTGGCGCTTGGGGCCGACTTCGGCGAACACTGGGGCATCGAACTGACCGCTGACAGCCTCGAAACCAGCCTGCACTTGAAGGACCGCGGCACGTTCGGCGAATACGGCATGGGCGCGGTGCTTGCCCATCTGCGGCTGCGGCATCCGGTGGGGCGGGGCCGGTGGGTCCCGTATCTGATGGCCGGCGCAGGCATCACCTACGCGGAATTCAATGACGCCAAGCCACCCGGAGCCGGGCTGCGTGTCAAGTCCAGCGATGTGTACCCGGCCATTGGCGTGGGGGCGGGCATCGAGTATTTCGTGGTGCGCAACTTCTCCCTCAACGCCGATGCCCGCTGGCTTTACACGTGGGACCATGCCCTTCGGATTGACGGCCTGCTCGATGGCGCCGGCGATTTCTCGGCCTTTCAGTTCAACCTCGGGTTCCGCGTGTACCTATTCAACTTCTGAGCGGGCCGGCAGGGGCCCCGCCTCCTGGCGCGCCGGTTAGACCATCCGGCTCGCTGACCGGTCCCGACCGGCCCGGCGCAAAGTACTTGCCATCCCCGCCCGGGAGGCGTAGCCCTTGAACCAACATCAGCTATCTGCTGCCATGAACAAGAACACTTCAGTTTTTAAAATGGTCGGTTCCGTCGCTGCCACCCGGTGCGCCGGTTGTCCCTTGAATCGTCGCCGCTTCATCCGACGCGGCGGCGCGGCGGTCCTCGGCGCCCTGGGCTTGTTGGCCGCGCCCGGTCAGGTCCTGGCCGGCGGGACACCCGCCCGACGCCCGCGCATCCGCGTCGTTTACGCCCTGCATGCGCCGGTTCAGCCCGGGCCGGACTGGCCCAACCAGGGATTTGATTTCCGCCCGGTCATGCAACGGGTGGAACGCGAGCTGACCCGCCGGTGCCGGCATTTTGACTTTGTGACCTCGACCGCCACCGGCCCCGAGCAGGCCCGGGACATCCTGGAAGCCGATCGCGCGTCCGGGGACGTGGATGGTTACCTGGTGTACCAGATGAACTGCTGGAACCAGGTGGTCCAGACCATTGCCACCTCCGGCAAGCCCGTGCTGTACGCGGATTTTCAGTACGGGGGCAGCGGCGGCTTCCTGGCGTACAACGCGGCGTTCCTGCGCCAGCACGCGGCCAACGTCGGCTTCGTGGCTTCCTCGGACCTCCGCGACCTGGCCGAGGCGGTGAGATGTTTTGCCGTCGTCACCCGCGGCGGTTCTCCGGCTGATTTCGTCGCCGCCTCCGCCCGGGTCCGATGGGAACGCACCCCGCCCGCTTCCCGTCGGGCGGTCCGACCGGACCCCGTCTCCTGCCTCCCCGTGGATGAATGCCTGCAGCAGATGAAGGCGTCGCGGATTCTGGCGGTGCGGGACCAAAGCGCCGGCGAAGAACCGGCGTTCGCCGGCATCCCGGTGCAAAAGGTTCCCTTCGCCGAGTTGAACGAAGCCTGGAAGCAGGCCGACCGCGATGAATCCCGCGCCGTGGCCGATCAGTGGCAACTGCAGGCCCGCCGGGTGGCGGGCGTGTCCCGCGAAACGCTCGAAGCCTCCGCGGCGATGTATCTGGCCGAACGCACCCTGCTCCGCCGCTATGGCGCCAATGCCATCACCATCAACTGCCTGGGCGGCTTTTACGGCGGGTACATCCACGCTTATCCCTGCCTGGGATTTCACCAACTGCTCAACGACGGGCTGGTGGGAGGGTGCGAAGGCGATGTGCGCTCCACGGCTACCATGCTGATTGGCATGCTACTGAGCCGCGGCCGCCCGGGGTACATTTCCGACCCGGTCTTGGACACGGCCAAGCGCCAGATCATCTATGCTCACTGCGTGGCGGCCAATCGCGTTTTCGGTCCCCAGGGGCCGGCCAATCCGTTCGAGATTCTGACCCACTCGGAGGATCGCCAGGGCGCCTCGGCGCGTTCCCTGCTGCCGGCGGGTTATCTGACCACGACGCTGGAGTTTGACGCCGGTCGGAAACAAATCCTCTTCCACCAGGCCCGGGCGGTGGGCAACGACCCCGACGACCGGGCCTGCCGAACGAAACTCAGCGCGGAGCCGCTGGGCGACTTTGAAAAACTCTTTCGCGAGTGGGATCAATGGGGCTGGCATCGGGTCACCTTTTACGGGGACCTCAAACAGCCCGTGTACGCCCTGGCCGATGCCCTGGGTTGGAAAGTCCTGGAAGAAGCCTGAAGCGGGGCTGTCCGGACCGTCCCGCTGGATCCAGACAGGCGGAGGGGAACGGGCGGTTTCCGCGCTGGTCGGCGCCTGGCGGATCGTGTTTAGTGAAGGGGGAATGTGACGGGGCAGGAAGCGCGCCGGCTTGCCGGGCAGCCTCCCCCCCATCTCACAGCCCCTTTAAACCTTGCGCTAGCCGCCATAGAACCGACCCTCCCCGCCCGACTTCAGCATCAGCCGCCTGCCCGGGGCTGGAATCCGTTGAGCCCGACTCTCCGAGGAGGCCGGTCCCGAAGGACGCCAGCGGGCGCACGGGTCTGGGTGTGAACAGGGGGCGGACATGACGTTGGCAGTTCCACGCGATCGAGGCGGCGTCACGTGGATGGCACGCTTCGAACGCTCCCGGGAAGGGATGGGTCAAACGTCCGGCGATGGGAAGACATGATCTGCATTCAGGAGGCGGAACCGCCGCCACGCGTTCGCGTCCTCGGCGCGTCTTGCGTCCGCTGGCACAATGCGGGATTGGATCGGGAGCTTGGCCGTGCGCGGCCTCGCCTAGTCCTCCGTGGGGACCAGTCCGGCGGGTGCGCCGTCCGGGCGGTTCGCTCCCCAACAAGCACGCGGGGCTTGTTTTCCGGGCGATTCCGCATCGTCAGGGCACCCAGATTGGAATGGACAACGGCGGCGGCTCCTCTATCAAGTAGCGCTTCTCGCCGCAGGAAGGCGCAGACCGCCTGCGGAAGCCGCGCATGAGCAAGCAAAAGCCAAAGCCCGGTCGCCTCGCCCCGGCCAAGGGCCCGGGCCGCGAACCGGGCGAGCGTCCGGTGGTGTCCGGGGCGGAGGCCATCCCCACCGGGGTGCCGGCTGCTGAACCGTTGTTTCGGCGGCCGGACTGGCTGACTTTTGGCATCACGTCCCTGCTCACGCTGGGGGTGTATTTGTACACCTTGGCGCCGGACCTGACCCTGGAGGACTGCGGGGAGCTGGCGGTGGCTTCCTACTATCTGGGGGTGCCGCACGCGCCGGGGTATCCGGTGTGGACGGTGTACACATGGTTGTTCACGGTGTTGCTGCCGTTCTCGAACGTGGCCTGGCGGGTGGCGGTGTCCTCGGCGGTGGCGGCGGCGCTGGCCTGCGGGATGCTGGGGCTGATCGTGTCCCGGTTCAGCGGCATTCTGTTGGACAGCTTGGAGCTGTTCCGGGGCCTGGAGAAACGCTGGCAGGAGGCGCTGGGGATGGTGAGCGGGTTCGTGGCGGCCCTGCTGATCGGCTTCAACGGGTTCATGTGGAGCCAGGCGGTAATCGTGGAGGTGTACACGCTGAGCGTGCTCTCGCTCATGGGGGTGCTGGTGTGTCTGCTGCACTGGGTGTATCGGCCGGGGCAGCATCGGTATCTGTACCTGGCAGCGTTTCTGTTCGGCATCTGCTTCAACAATCACCAGACCCTGATCGTGGCGGCGATGGGGCTGCAGGTGGTGATTGCCATGGCGGATGAGAAGCTGGGACGCGACGCGCTGGCGGGGAACGTCCTGATTTACCTGGGCGGGGTGATCCTGATGTGGTGGGGGTATTTGCCCACCCTGGAGCAGAACCGTCCGCTGGCGGTGATTTACCACAGTGTGGGGCTGGCCTCGCTGGCGGCGTTTGTGTGGTTGACCCAGCGCACCCGGGGCCTGGGCAGCGAGTGGAAGGTGGTGGTGATCGCCCTGCTGGCCTGGATCGCGGGGGCGTCGCTTTACCTGCTGATGCCGATTTTTTCGATGACCAATCCGCCCATGAACTGGGCGTATCCGCGCACCTTCGATGGCTTCATTCACGCCTTCACCCGCGGGCAGTACGAGAAGACGAATCCGACGGATTTTCTGAACGACCCCCTGCGCTTGTTCCGCCAGTTGCTGATGTACCTGTACGGGGCGGCGGACGAATTTCACCTGGCCTTTCTGGCGTTTGCGCTGGTGCCGTTTTTCTTTCTGCACCTGATGAAGCGGCGGGAGCGCGCCTGGCTGGTGGGCAACGCCGCCATTGGCTTGTGTCTGTCGGTACTGTTGCTGATCCTGCTCAACCCGAACATTGACCGCCAGAGCCGGGATCTGACCCGGGTGTTCTTCACCGCCTCGCACGTGATCATTGCCATGTTCGTGGGCGTGGCGATTACGCTCACCGGCGCGGCGCTGCTGACGCGGTTCGAGCAGGCGCGCTCTTACGCGTTAAACGGGGGGGCGGTGCTGGTGGCGCTGGCGCTGTATTCCCTGGCGACGCGGTTGCAGGATGTGTACAGCGATCCGCACGGGGGGGGGACCGGGCTGGGGGCGCTGGTAGCCGGCCTGGGCCAGGCGCTGGCGCATCCCTCGATGACCGCGCCGGTTTGGGCGGTGTACGCGCGGCTGTTTGTACTGGCGCTCATGGTGGTCTTCGTCCTTCAGGTGCTGCAGTACTTCAACCCCCGCAAACCCGTCTGGGTCCTGGGCCTGTTCGCCCTCATGCCGGTGTATTCGATCACCTCGCACTGGGCGGAAAACGAGCAGCGCGGACACCTGTTCGGTTACTGGTTCGGGCACGACATGTTCGAGCCGCCGTTTGATTTGTACCCCTCGATGACGCGGGACGCGGTGCTCTTCGGCGGGACGGACCCGGGCCGGTTCAACCCCACCTACATGATCTTCTGCGAGAGCTTCATCAAGCCGCAGCACCGCCGCAATCCGGCGTTCGACCGCCGGGACGTGTACATCATCACCCAGAACGCCCTGGCAGACGGCACGTACCTCAACTACATCCGCGCCCACTACAACCGCAGCGCCCAGGTGGACCCGCCGTTCCTGCGCGACTTCGTCATCTGGGTGGAGAACTTCTTCCTCGGCAAGGAAGCGGCGGAGAAACGCCAGCAGGGCGAACCCTACAAGTCCACGGTCCTGTCCCGGTTCGTGGGCAGCTTCACCAACGTGGTCCGTCCGCTGGACGATGCCCTGCTCCGCTGGGGCGCGCGCGTCGAGGCCAAACGGCGCGCCCGCGGGGTCTATCCGGCCAGGGAAATCATCACCCCCTCGCCGTTGGACCTGAACTGGGCCTTCACCAATTACATCGCCGACGTGCAACTCCGCTACCTCCACGACCAACAATTTCCCGACCAGCCCAAACAGGTGCGCCCCGGCGAGGTGGTGAACATCTCCCGCGACGGCCGGGTGCAGGTGGCCGGCCAGACCGCCGTCATGGCCATCAACGGCCTGCTGACCAAGGTCATCTTTGATCGCAATCCGGACCACGAGTTTTTCGTCGAAGAAAGCTTTCCGCTGGACTGGATGTACCCGTACCTGACGCCCTACGGGATCATCATGAAGATCAACCGCCAGCCGGTGCCGGAGATCACCCAGGAGATGGTCGAGCGCGACGCCCGCTTCTGGCGCCGGTACGCCGAGCGGCTCTGCGGGGACTGGATTGATTACGACACGCCCGTGGCGGAAATCTGCGACTTTGTCGAACGCGCCTACCTGCGCGGCGACCTGCGCGGCTACCGGGGGGACATCAAGTTCGTGCGCGACAACGACGCGCAAAAGGCCTTCTCCAAACTGCGCAACTCCATCGCCGGCCTCTACTACTGGCGCTTCACCACCACCGCCAATCCGGAGGAGCGGGCACGCATGGCGCGGGAATGCGACTTCGCCTTCAAGCAGGCCTTTGCCTTCTGCCCGTACAGCCCGGAAACCGTCACCCGCTACATTCAACTCCTGGCCCTGCTGAACCGGCTGGACGACGCCCTGCGCGTCGCCCAGACACTGCGGAAGTTCGATCCGGACAGCGACTTTGCCCGCAGCATCGTAGAGCAGGTCCAGGGCTGGCGGCGCGCTCTGGATCAGCAAACGCGGGCCGAGAGCCAGTTGGGCGGCCTCGAATCCCGCTATGCCACCAACCGGGAAGACCTCAAGACCGCCTTCGAGCTGGTCACCGCCTACGTGCAGACCGGCCGCACCAACGAGGCCTATGCCGTGCTCGATGAATGGGTGGCCCGATCCAACGTGGACTCCGGCCCGTTGCTGTCCATCGCCAACGCCTACGTCCAGATCGGCCTTTACGCCCGGGCCGAACCCGCCCTGCAGCGCCTGCTCAAGCTCCTGCCCGACAGTCCGGAAATCTGGTACGACCTGGCGGGTGCCCAGGCGGTCCAGGGCAAATCCGTCGAGGCCCTGCAATCGCTGGGCGTCGCCCTTCAACTGGACCAGCGCCGGCGCGCCGCCGATCCCTCCGCGCCCAACCTCCGGGTCCTGGCCGCTACCGACCCGCGGTTCACCAACCTGCACGGGCTGTCTGAATTTCAGCGCCTGGTCGGGCGCTGAACCGGGCCCTCTCCTCCTGACCTTGCCCCCACTTCGCCAGCTCATGTCCGGCTCCGAAAAAACCCTGCCCACCGTGCTGCTGCGCCCCGGCGAGGCGGATCGCCTCGTCGCCGGCCATCCCTGGATTTACGAGGGCAACATCCTGCGGCTGACCCGGCCGGCACAGGACGGCGAGGCGGTCCAGGTCAAGGACCATCGCCAGCGGTTTCTGGGAGTGGGCTTTTACAACAGCCGGTCCAAACTGCGGGTGCGGGTGCTGTCCCGTGAACGGGAGCTGCTGGACGCGGGATTCTTTGAGCGACGGGTGCGCGAGGCCCTGGCGCTGCGGCGCAAACATCTTCCGGATGCCACCGCCTACCGGCTGGTGAACGCCGAGAGCGACCGGCTCAGCGGCCTGATTGTGGATTGCTACGCGGACGTGCTGGTGCTGCAAACCTCCGCCCTGGGCATGGACCAGCGCAAACCGCTCCTGGTCGAGGTGCTCCGGCGCGTGCTCGCCCCGCGCGCCATCATCGAACGCAACGACACCGCCGGCCGCCGCTTCGAGAGCCTGCCCGAGCAGCATGGCCTGCTCGCCGGCGAGCTCAACGGCCCGGTTACCGTCACCGTCCACGGCTTGCGCTACACGGTGGATCTGCTCGGCGGCCACAAAACCGGCCTGTACCTGGACCAGCAGGAAAATTACGCCCGCGTGGCCGACCTGATCCGGCGCGTCCCCGGGGCGCAGGTGCTGGACGCCTTCAGCTTTGTCGGGGGCTTCGGCCTGGCCGCGGCCCGGGCCGGCGCCGCGCATGTCCACTTTCTGGATCAAAACGCGGAGGCGCTGGAAGCCGCCCGTCGCCACGCGGAGGCCAACGGACTGGCCGACCGCTGCAGCTTCGAGGCGGTGAACGTCTTTGACTGGCTCAAGGCGCACACCGCCCGCGGACCGCACGAGCGGCTTATCCCGCCCTTTGACGCCATCATCCTCGATCCCCCGTCCTTCACCCGCACGCGCGCGGCGGTCGAGGATGCCCTGCGCGGTTACAAGGAAATCCATCTCCGCGCGCTCAAACTCCTCAAGCCCGGCGGCCTGCTGGCCACGTTCTGCTGTTCCCACCACGTGGACGCCGTGACGTTTCAGTCGGCCATCCTCGCCGCGGCCTACGACGCCCGACGTCTGCTGCGCCGCGTGGCGGTCTTCACCCAGTCGCCGGATCATCCCGTGATTCCGGCCATCCCGGAGACGGAATACCTCAAGGGCTACGCCTTCGAGGTGATCGAATGATCCGGCCCCGTCCGGGTTGGCGCGGTTGTCCGGCTGGCGCTTCGCCGATCAGGGAGGCGTGGCTGGCGGGGAAGGAATTTCAACCCGGCAAAGGCTGAGCCAGCCGGGCAGATGCTGGTCCTGGGTGGTATTGGCGAAGCGCAAGGGCGGGCCGTTGGGCAACGGGTTGGGCACGCGCAGCAACAGGTGGTGGACGCCGGGCGGCAGGCGGGTTGCGGCGGTCTGAAAACGCCACGTCGCGGCCGGGCCGCCGGGCAAAATGCCGGTGAGCTTGCCCTCCACCTGCCCGAGCGGCTGCGGATGACCCGAACCATCCAGCGCCGCCAGTTCCACCGGCCAGTCGTAATAAAACGGGGCCACGCCGGTATTGGTTACGGTGAGGGTGACACGAAGCCGGCCATCGGCCACGCGCCGGTCCACGCCGGTCACATAGAGCTCGTAGCCCAGACGCCGGGCCGCCCGCAGGGCCCGCTCGCGGACCGCGTCCGGAAGCGGCCGGCGAAACACGCCTTCGTTGCACAGCCAGGAGGCGCGCGTCACTTCCAGGCAGCGGTCAAAGTCCTGCCCCGGCGGCGCGCAGGTCGGCTCGTCGAACAGACAGTCCCACACCTCCGGCCGCACTTCGCCTCCAATCGGCTGGGTGCGCCACTTCTCGGTGGCGCCAGCCCGTCGGAGCCGGGTCTCGAAGAACCATCCGTCCTGCGGCCGCCCGGTGTGGACCGTGGCCCACGCAAACGAGTCGTCATGGTAGCCGATCGGGCGGGTGTGATTGGCGGCGTAACGCGGGTCGTCCAGTCCGGCCGGGTAACGGGCAACGAGTTTGGTGCGCCGGAGGGCCGCCTCGTAGGCGTCCAGGACCTCGCGTTGAACGGACGGCGAGGCGAACCACTCGTGGCGGGGGTGGTTGTGCCATTCGCCCCAGGTTCCCAGCAACCCGAGGGCCACAAAGCCCAGCCGCGGGTCGCCGTCGTAGCGGGCGCCGAAGGCGTGGATGAAATTGGTCAGAGCCGCGCGCAGGCGCGGGTCCTCGTAGTCCGGCGTGTGGTCCACGGCCGGCGGGTGGGGTTGGGTGTTGGTATTGGTCCACCGGCGCAGCGGGAGGCCGGCCTCGATGAGATAAGCCGGCACGCCGTGGTGGCGTCCCGGCCATTCGAGGTAGAACCGCGCGATGAACTGGTGCCCGCGCGCGGCCGCGGCGGCGAGTTTCTTCTCGAACGGGTCCCAGTTGAAATTCGTGGGCCCGGTCATCACGTCTGACAGCCGGGTGTAATCCCACTCCAAACTGTGGGGAAAATTTGTGGTCGCGCGCAGGTAGGGGACAAAGCCTTTAAGCGGATTGTCCGGCGGAGCAGGGGCGTAGGCGAGAGGGACGCCTTCGGCGAGCGCGCCGGCGCTGAAGCCAATCAGCAGCAGCGCCGGCCCGCGCAATCGGAAGACACCAGTCAGGCGCATGGTCATCCGCTGGGCAGCAGCCCGTCGCGCTCACCGCACGGGTTCGCCCGCGTACCCGCCCGCACGGAACAGGCGTTCCTCCACCCCGCTCCGGGCCGGGCCACGAAGCTCCGAGCCGGGCTGCTCGCGCGGAATTTCCGGCTCCGCGCGGTTGGGGTCACTGCTTGCTCAACCCCAGTTTTTGGAGCACGGCCTCGAGGCCGCCGCCGCCGTAGCCGACCATTTGCCCCACTTTTTTGCCCTGACTGTCGAGCAGGACCAGGGTGGGGAAGCCCTTCACCTCATATTCCTTCTGCAGCTTCTGGTTGGCGGCCTTCAGGTCTTGCGGCAGCACCTTGCGGCGGGGGAAATCCACCTCCACCAATACCAGGTGTTTGCGGGCGTATTCGGCGAACTCCGGCTTGGAGAACACCTCCTTGTGCAGCTTGATGCAAAAGCCGCACCAGTCCGAGCCGGTGAAGTTGATCAGGACGTGCTTGTTGGCGGCTTGGGCCTCCTGTTTGGCCTTGGCCAGGTCCGTGTGCCATTGCGGCTCGGCGGCGTGGAGCCCCCACGCGGCGGCGAAGAGCAGCAGGCACCGGGCGAGGGGCGAGACGGGATTCATAGGTTTGCGCATGGCGCTAAACTAGCCCGTTTTTCCCTTTCTGCCAGCCGGGCGAGTTTCGGGGACGGGCACCCCGGAGAGATCCTGCCACACCACGCGCCCGCCCACGATGGTGGCCATCGCGCGGCCCCGCAGCGGCCAGCCGTAAAAGGGGCTGTTGTGCGCGCGGCTGGCGGTTTGGGCCGGCTCCCAGACCCATTCCCGGGCCGGATCCAACACCGTCACGTCACCGTCCATGCCCGGACGAAGCGCGCCCTTGCACGCGTCCAGCCCCAGCAGCCGGGCCGGGTTCACGGTGAACCGGGCCAGCAGGTCGCTCAGCGAAAGCCGCCCGGTGTGGTAGAGTTGCATGAGGCTCAGGGCCAGCTCGGTTTCCAAGCCGGTAATGCCGAAGGGTGCGCGGTCGAACTCCACCTCCTTTTCAAAGTTGCAGTGCGGTGCGTGGTCGCTGGCAATCACCTCGAGCGTGCCATCCGCCAGGCCCTCGAGGATGGCCTGCCGGTCGGCCACCGTGCGCACCGGTGGATTCATCTTCAAGCGGGTATCAAAGGCGGGCCACTGCGGGAGCTCGGCCGGGGAACGACCGGGATAAAGCTCTGCGCCGTCCCCGGCCCAAAAGGCATCGCTGCCGGCCACGGCCAGGTCCGTGAGGGTGAAGTGATGCGGGCAGGCCTCGCCGGAGACGGGCACGCCGCGCCGGCGGGCCTCACGCAGCAGCCGCACACTGCCCGCGGCACTGATGTGTTGGCAGTGAACCCGGGCGCCGGTGCGCTCGGCCAGGAGGATGTTGCGCGCCACGATGAGTTCCTCGGCCTCGGCCGGCCAGCCTGTCAGCCCCAGCGTGAGGCTCACGCGACCGTCGTGCATCACGCTGTCGGCGGTCAACGCGTAGTCCTGGCAGTGATCCATCACCAGCAGGTCGAACAGGGCGGCGTATTCGAGCACCCGGCGCATCAGCTCGTTGTTCTGGATGCAGTGGCCGTCGTCGGTCAACGCCACCACGCCGGCCTGCTTGAGCGACCCGATCGGGGCCATTTCCTCGCCGGCGAGCCCCCGCGTCAGGGCGCCGGCCACCAGGACGTTGACCACTGCTTCGGCGGCGGCGCGTTGCCGGACCCAGGCCACGGTGGCGGGGCTGTCTATGGCGGGGTTGGTGTTGGGCATGCACACCACGGTGGTGAAGCCGCCGCGCGCAGCCGCCGCCGTGCCGGCGGCGATGGTTTCCTTCGCGCTCTGGCCCGGCTCGCGCAGATGCACATGCAAATCAATCAGCCCCGGGCAGACCACCAGACCGGTCACGTCCAGACGCGGCGTCTCGGGGCACGCGCGGGCCGCGGCCTGGGGACCGACCGCGGCCACCTTGCCCTCCTCGATGAGCACGTCCCGGACCCCATCCAGGGAACTGCCGGGGTCCACCACCCGTCCGCCCGTCAGCAGCAGGGAACTCATGCGGAGGGAAGGCATACTGCCGGCCAGACACCGGGGCGAGGAAATTTTGGCCGCGCGCCGGGGCCCTCCGTGACCCGGGCCGGGCGAACCCAAGGCGCGGCGGAATTCGGCGTTGCGCGCGCCGGCGGCGGCGTGGTTTAGTCTCGCGGAGTCGGAGCGTAGCTCAGCCTGGTAGAGCGCCAGCTTTGGGAGCTGGGTGTCGCAGGTTCGAATCCTGTCGCTCCGACCATTCGTTTACGCCGGCCATTTTGCCGGGCACGAACGGGCCCGCCGGCCGGGAGTCAGGCGAAGTGCCCGGGGCCCTTCAGGCGCGGATCAGACGCCGCAACTCCTCCACGCGCCGTCGGACTTCTTCCGGGTTGAGCCGCGCGGTGCGCCGCAGGCCGAAATCCTCGCAGCAAAACGACGCCACCACGCTGCCGTGCAACATGGCGTTCCGCAAATGCCGGGACACGGGTCCGCGCGCGCGGGCCAGATACCCCACCAGTCCGCCCGCAAAGGAATCGCCCGCGCCGGTGGGGTCCACCACCCGTTCCAGCGGATAGGCCGGGCAAAGGAAAAGGCCGTCAGGACCGGAGAGCATCGAGCCGTGTTCGCCCTTTTTGATGATCACGTAGGCGGGGCCGAGCCGGTGAATGCGGCGCGCGGCGCTCAACAAGTTGTCCACGCCGGCCAGTTGGCGGGCCTCGCTGTCGTTGAGCACCAGGGCATCCACGCGTTTGAGCAGGCGCAGCAGCTCGGGCAGCGCGGTGTTCAGCCACAGGTCCATCGTGTCGGCCACGACAAATCGGGGCCGGCGCACCTGGTCCAGGACGTGGTGCTGGAGCGCCGGGGCGATGTTGGCCAGGAGCACGTACGGGGTGTCGCGATAGCGCGGCGGCAGCGCAGGCTGGAAGGTCTCAAAGACGCCCAACTCGGTCTTGAGCGTGCGCCGGCGGTTCATGTCCGGCTCGTATTCGCCGGCCCAGTGGAAGGTCCGCCCCGGGGCCCGCTGCAGGCCCTCCAGGTCAATGCCGTGCTCGCGGTACAACCGCAGGTAGGGACGCGGGAAATCCTCGCCCACCACGCCCACCAGGCGGGTCGGCGCGAAAAAACTCGCCGCCAGTGCGGCGTGACTGGCCGAGCCGCCCAGCAGGCGCGGCGCCTCGGCGCGCGGGGTCTTGATCGAGTCCAGGGCCGTCGAGCCCACCACCAGGACACTCATGCGGGTTGCCTTTGGTCTGCCGCTCGGAAAATTTCCGGCGCGCGAGGGTAGCCGCGCCGCCGGCGGCCGTCCATCACTGCCCGACGCGGGCGCCGGCCACAGATTTACTCCAGCCGCCGGCGAAATTCGCGGCACGCTCGCGCCACGTCCGGCGCGTTGAGGAGGGCGGACACCACGCAAATGCGGCGCGCTCCGGCGGCCAGGACCGCCTCGAGGGTTTGGAGCGTAATGCCACCGATGGCGAACCAAGGAACGGCCAGGTGGGCCGCCGCCCAGCGCACGTAATCCAGCGTCACCGGCGGACGACCCGGCTTGGTGGGCGTGGCGTACACGGGCCCGACCGCCACGTAGGCCGCCCCCGCCGCCACCGCGCGCGCGGCCTGCTCAGGAGCATGGGAGCTCAACCCCACCGCCAGCGGAAGACCGCCCGCCCGCGCGGCCGCCACCGCGGGAATCTGGGTCACGTGGGTCCAGCCCGCCTCGAAAAAGTCCTCCTGGCCCAGATGACACAGCGGCGCCCCCACCGCCCGGGCCACCTCCGGATGGTCGTTAATCACCAACCCAACCCCGGCGGCCCGGGTCACGGGCAACAGTTGGGCGGCCAGCGCGCGGATTTCCTCCGGCGACCGGTCCTTGGCGCGCAGTTGGACGAGATCGGCGCCGCCGTCACAAAGCTGGCGGGCCACCTCGACGGGATCGCGCCCGCGCAGGTAGGCCGTGTCCACGAACGTGTAAAGTCGGCACTCGGCCAGGGGACGCATACACGGGAGGCCAGTGTGACCAAAGACCGCCGGTGCGGCAAACTGGTTCAACGTCCGCATCGGCTCTGGTTTCAGCTGGCCGCCGCCCTTGCCCCTCCGGGGCCGGTGGCGGGGATGGTATCGTCTCCGGTAAAAAGCCGCTGGCCGCCCTGAACGTGCCGGAGATTCCGGGCTGGAAACCCGCTCGGGTTTGCGGGACACAAAGCGTCGTCAACTGCGCGCGGATTGTGATGCACCCGGATCAACTCGGAATCCTGATCATCCTCGCCGCGACCGTGGGCATGTTCCTGTGGGGCCGCTGGCGGCATGACATGGTGGCGTTGGGCGCGTTGCTGGCCTGTGTGTTTGCCGGTCTGGTGCCGCCGACGGAGGCGTTTGCCGGGTTCGGTCATCCGGCGGTGGTTACGGTGGCGTGTGTGTTGGTGTTGAGTCGCGGGCTGCAAACTTCGGGCGCCGTGGACGCGATCACCCAGCGGGTGGTACCGACCTCGGCCGGCCCCACCGTGGCCATCGCGGTCCTGACGGCTCTGGGCGCCGTGCTCTCGGCCTTTATGAACAACGTCGGCGCGCTGGCGCTGCTGATCCCGGTGGCGCTCCAGGTGGCGGACAAACAGCGGCTGCCCCCCGGGCGTGTGCTGATGCCGCTGGCGTTCGGCTCGATCTTGGGCGGGATGACGACCTTGATTGGCACGCCGCCCAATCTGATTGTCTCCGGTTTCCGGGCGGAAACCGGCGCGGGCACGTTTGCCCTGTTCGATTTCACCCCGGTGGGACTGACAGTGGCGGCGGGTGGTGTGTTGTTTGTGGGACTGGTGGGCTGGCGGCTGGTGCCGGCCCGGGAGCGGGCGGGCGTGGAAGGGTTTGACACGGGGGTGTACCTGACAGAAGCCCGTGTGACCGAGGATAGCAAGGCCAAGGGCAAGACCCTGCGGGACCTTGGCCAGGCTCTGGAAGCCGCAGATGCGCAGGTGGTCGGCCTGGTACGCAACGAGGTGCGGGTGAGCGTACCCAGCCCCGGGCGCGTGTTGCGGGCCGGGGACATTCTGGTGATTGAGGCGGAGCCCCAATCGCTTGCTGCTGCCCTGTCCGGTCTGGGGCTGGAGTTGGTTGAGGCCGTGTCCGCGGAACCCCGGGAAAAAGGAAGTGACGCCGCGCAGCGTCGGGAAGCCGGCCTGCCAGCCCGGGCGGAGAACCCGCCCGAGGCGGAGGAGGTGGCGCTGATGGAACTGGCCGTGTTGCCCGATGCGTATGTGATCGGTCGCTCGGCCACGGATTTGCTGCTGCGCACCCGTTTTGGGATCAACCTGCTGGCCCTGTCGCGACAGGGACGGCGTTCCATCCGGCGGCTGCGTTCGGAACGCATCCAGCCCGGGGACGTGCTGTTGCTGCAGGGGCCGCCCGAGTCGGTGATGGAGTTTGCCAGGGAGTTTGGTTGTGTGCCGCTGGCGCCCCGGGCCATCCGTATTCCCGACCATCGTCGGGCGATTACCGCCACGGTGATCCTGACGGCTGCCGTCGGTGGCGCGGCCTTCGGCTTGTTGCCCGCCGCTGTCAGCTTTGCGACCGGGGTGTTGGCCGCCCTGGCGTTGCGGGTGGTTTCCCCGCGGACGGTGTACGAAGCGGTGGACTGGCCGGTGATCGTGCTGCTGGCCGCGTTGATTCCGGTGGCGGGAGCCACGGCGACCACGGGCGCAGCCGATTGGGTAGCCCGGACCTTGCTGGAGCACGTGGCGCAGGGCCATGCCGTTGCGGCCCTGGCGGTGATTTTGGTGGTCACCATGACGTTGTCGGACTTTATGAACAACGCCGCCACGGCCGCGGTGATGTGTCCCGTTGCCTTCAGCACGGCCACGCAGGTGGAGGCGCGGCCCGATTCGTTCCTGATGGCCGTGGCGATCGGCGCCTCTTGCGCGTTCCTCACCCCCATCGGCCATCAGAACAACACCCTGATTCTCGGGCCGGGCGGATTTCGCTTCGGCGATTACTGGCGGCTGGGACTGCCGCTGGAAATCCTTGTGATCGCCCTCGCCATACCGATGCTGCTGCTGGTGTGGCCGCTGTAGGAGCCGCCGAGTTTGGGTGAGCCCGCAACAGGCTCCCGGGCTCCCCTCTGGAACTAAACGCCCCCCCCTGTACCGTCGTTCCCCCGCCGCGGCGCAAACGGTCGGCCTGCCGGGACTCGGCTTCACGGCCCGGTTTGCTCCGTCTGCAAGGGCAGGAGGAGGCTGACGGTAGTGCCCCGCCCGGGCTGCGAGGCCAGGATGATGCGTCCGCAATGGGCTTCGATGACGCGCCGGGTGATCTTCAGTCCCAAGCCCGTGCCGCGGCTCTTGGTGGTGTCCAGAAGCGCCCGAAAGGCGTTGCGGCGCTGCTCGGCCGACATGCCTGGGCCGGTGTCGCGCACGGTGACGGCCACGTGAGAGGGCGCCGCACGGCAGGAAGGCACACGCACGGCCCGCGTGGCCAGAGTGAGCCGTCCCCCCTCGGGCATGGCCTCGGCAGCGTTGAGCAGGAGGTTGAGCAGGGCCTGCTCAAGCTGGAGGGGGTCGGCCTGCAGCCGGGGCAGGTCCGGCGCCAGCCGGGAGAGGAATTCGATGTTCTGCTGACGCAGCTTGTGGCGGATGAGCAGGGCGAGGTCGGCCACCAGTTGGTTGATCTGCACCGGCTCGAGGCGCGGTTCGCTGTGCCGGGCAAAGTCCAGCACCTGTTCGACGATGCGGTTGAGATGGCGCATCTTTTCAACCAAGACGGCCACGTCCCGGGCACGGGGATCGTTCTCCGGGAACCGCAGGTCCAGGGAGTGAAAGAGCAGTTGCATCACCGTGAGGGGATTGCGGATTTCGTGGGCGACCTCGGCCGCGAGCAGGCCCAGGGCGGAGAGTTGTTCCTGCCGGCGGAGCTGTTCCTCGGTGTCCACCAGCCGTTCATACAGGCGGGCCTTTTCCAGGGCCAGGGCCGAGAGGTCGGCAAAGACGGACAGGACCTGGATTTCGTCGTTGGAAAAGCTGTGGGGAACGTCGGTGTACACGTTGAGCGCCCCCAGGGCGGTGTCGCGATAAATCAAGGGTACGCTGAGCAACGAGATCAACCCCTCCTGCCGGGCCACCTCGACGTGCTGGTAGAGGGAGGAGGTTTGAACATTTTCGACCTGCAGGGGCTTGCGACGGCGCACCACGCTGCCCAGGAGGCTGTCCACGACGCTGAGCCGGGGCTTGTTGAGGTACGCCGGCCCGGCGCCGAAGCTGGCCCGCAGATCGAGCCACTCCCGGGTCTCGTCGAGCAGGTGCAACGATACCAGCCGGGCGCCCATCAGACGCCCGGCTTCGCGGGTGATGGTGTGGAAGGCGTCTTCGAGGGTGATGGAGGAATTGATGGTCTGGCCCACGCGGGCCAGGGACTCGAACCAGCGGGCCTTGAGCCGGAGGCGCTCGTACTGCCAGGTGTTGTGAATGACCGTGGCGGCCTGGTGGGCCAACTCGCTCAGCAGGGCTTCGTCTTCCGGGCCGAAAGCCCCGGGCCGGTCGGAATCCACGTTGAGTACCCCGCGCACCTCGCCGCCCACCTCCAGCGGAACGGCCAGTTCGGATCGCACCCCGGGGCGGGCCATGACGTAGCGGGGATCGGCCGTGACGTCGCCCACCCGCGCGGGCCGTCCGGTACGAGCCACCCAGCCGGTGATGCCCTCGCCGAGGCGGAGGCGAAGGCGGGTGGCCGCGGGAGGGAGGCCGCAGGCAGCCTGGATTTCCAGGAGCTGCGTGGTGGGGTTGAGCAGAACCACTGAACCGCTGCTGGCCTGCATGAGGTCCACAGCCTCGCGAATGATCCGTTCCAGCGCCTCCTGGGGTTCGAGGGTGGCGTGGATGACCTGGCTGACCCGGTAGAGCCGGGTCAATCGTTCCAATCGCGCTTCGAGCTCGACGGGGTCCTTGGGAACGTCGGACACGGTCGGGAAGGTATATCGGGTGAGGTTCCGGGAGCCAAGGCCTCAGGCGCGCCGGGGGATGTCGGGGCCGGACAGCCGGTCGCCGGCTCCGGCTTTAGCGCGCGCGCCAGGTCAGCGCCAGGCCGCCCAGCCCGAACACCGAGTGCGGCAGCCAGGCCGCCATTACCGGGGGCAAATGACCGCCCATGCCCAGAGCAAGTGAGAACCACTGGGTGAAGAAGAAGCCGAAAATCACGAATATGCTCGCGGCCACGCCGGCGAACACGTTGCGCCGGCCCCCCGCCGTGCCAAACGGAATGGCCACCAGCACCACCACCAGACTGATCCAGGGTTCGGCCAGCCGCGCGTGCCACTGGGTTTCCAGTTTCCGGCGGGTGGCGTCCGGCAGGCCGGGGTGGAGCTCGCGATACTCGCGGATTTCGCGCAGCGAGAGCCGGGCGCGTTTGGCCGCGCGGGCGCCCTGGAGGGCCGCCACGCGCAGTTCGGTGTTGATCTGCGAGGGGGTCTCGCTCAGCTCCACCAGCTCGAGCTGCTCGGCCTCGCTGCTTTCCCAGCGGGGCTCGGGCAGAGGGGAGTAAAACAGTTGCCGCACGCCGTAGAAGACCCAGGCGCCGTTGGTGTGCACGCCCTGACGGGCGGTGATGCGGCGGCGCATGCCGTTTTCCAATTCCCAGTCCACGTTGACGTTCCAGACGGCGCCGGTGTCGCGGTCATAGACGCCGATGGTCCACAGCCGGCGATGCCGCTCGTTGTGAAAGGCCACATTCCGTTGCCAGCGGGCGCGCTTGGAACCGGAGTCGGCGGCGCCGGCCTCGTAACGCCGGAGGACCCGCTGGCCGAGTTCCTGGCTGTGGGGCACCCAGTACTCGTTGAGGACAAAGATCAGCACGCTGAAGACCAGCCCCACCCCGAAGCAGGGCAGGCAGATGCGCCAGAGGCTGAGCCCCGCAGCCCGCATGGCGGTCAGTTCCTGATGCCGCCCCAAGTGGGTGAGGGCATAAAGCAGGGCCAGCAGCAGGGCCATCGGCCCGATGGTCACCAGGGTTTCGGGCAACAGCAGCAGGTAATACTCCGCCACGTCCCGCGGCGTCAGCCGCGCCTTCTGGAAGGTTTCCAGGCTCCCCAACAGATCGAAGCACACCCAGAAGAGCACGAACCCGCCAAGGCAGTAGGCCAGTGGGACCAGCAATTCGCGCAGCAGGTAGCGGTCCAGCAACCGCATCAGACCGGAGTGTCGGGGCGGACGGGGGCGAAGTCGAGTCCCAACCGGGCGAGGTCCGGGACGCGCGTTTCCCAGCGGGTGGCGGGACACTTGGGTCGCGCCGCGCGAAGCCCGGGTGCCGCTTTTGGTCTTCCGATGAAGGGAAGCGGGGCTTAAGCTGCGCGGGCGCAATCGCATGAGCCTGCGTTTGTTCAACACCCGCACCCGCATGGTGGAACCCTTTGCGCCGCTGGACCCGGAAGGCTGGCGCGTGGGGATGTATTGCTGCGGCCCGACGGTGTACGACTACGGGCACATCGGGAACTTCCGCACGTTTGTTTTTGCCGATCTGGTGCGGCGGTATCTCGAATTTTCCGGCTACCAGGTCACCCACGTGATGAACATCACGGATGTGGAGGACAAGATCATCCGCCGGGTGCGCGAGACCGGGCTCACGCTGCGGGAGTACACCGGTCGTTACGAGCAGGCTTTCCTGGAAGACGCCCGCGCGCTGGGGCTTCGACCGCCGCATCACCTGCCCCGGGCGACCGAGCACATCCCGGAGATTCTGGACCTGATCCAGCGCCTGATGGACCGGGGCTTTGCCTACCGGGCGGGCGACGGCTCGGTGTACTTCAGCATCGAGCGTTACCGCGCGGCGGGCCATCGCTACGGGGTCCTCAAGCCGTTGGACCTGCAGGGGCTGCAGGTGGGCGAGCGCGTGGCGGCGGACGAGTACGACAAGGAGTCGGTGGTGGATTTCGCCCTGTGGAAGGCCCGCGCGCCCGAGGACGGCGCGGTGTTCTGGCCCAGCCCGTGGGGCGAGGGGCGGCCGGGCTGGCACATCGAGTGCAGCGCCATGAGCATGAAACTGCTGGGCCCCAGCTTCGACCTGCACCTGGGCGGCGAAGACCTGATTTTCCCCCACCACGAAGACGAGATCGCCCAGAGCGAGGGCGCCGGGCTCCAGCCCCCGGGCCGGCCGTTTGTGAACTGGTGGTTGCACGGCGCGTTCCTCCTGGTCGAGGGCCGCAAGATGAGCAAATCGCTGGGCAACTTCCACACCCTGCGCGACCTGCTGGGCCGCGGCCATTCCGGACGCGAAATCCGGTATCTCCTGCTCACCGCGCACTATCGCGAGCCGTTCAACTTCACCTTCGAGGGCCTGGCCGGCACCCGCGCCGCGCTGGCCCGCCTGGACGAGTGCGTGGGGCGGCTGCGCGAGCTGGCGGGGGACTGCGTGGCCGAGCCGGAGCCCGTGTTGATCGAGCGATTCCGCGCCGCGCTGGACGACGATCTCAATGTGTCCGGGGCCTGGGCGGCGGTTTTCGACTGGGTGCGGGACACCAACCGCGCCCTGGCGGCCGGGACGTTGACCCCGCCGCTTGCCGCGGCGCGTCTGGCCGCCTGGCAGCAGGTGGATGCCGTGCTGGGCGTGGGCGTCGGCGCCGAGACCGAAGTGCCGGCGGAAATCCGCGCCCTGGCAGCGGAGCGTCAAGCCGCCCGCCAGGCCCGTGATTTCACGCGCGCGGACCGGTTGCGGCAGGAGCTCCGCGAGCGGGGCTGGCTGGTGGAGGACACCCCCAAGGGCCCCAAGCTTAAGCGGGCCTGACGCCGCGCGGGCGGCCCGACCGCGCGAGGGGACATCGGGGCGCGGCTCAGCGGTCGAGGCGTAACGGGGCGCCGGGCCCCACGGGCAGCCCTAGGGCGATCCATCCGGCCAGCAGCCCCAGCCAACCGACGAAAAACACCAGCGAATACGGCAGCATCGCCGCCAGCAGCGTGCCCATGCCGGCGCGCGGCTCGTACCGTTGGACAAACGTGAGGATGAGCGGGAAGTAGCTCATCAGCGGGGTGATGATGTTGGTCACGCTGTCGCCGACGCGGAACGCCGCCTGGACCAGTTCCGGGGTGAATCCCAGGAGCATGAACATCGGCACGAAGATCGGGGCCAGCAGGGCCCACTTGGCCGAGGCGCTGGCGATGAGGAGATTCACCCCCGCGGCGAATCCCACCACCGCGGCCATCAGGATCACGGGATACGCCTCCAGTCCCAGCCGGCGGATCAGTTCCGCGCCCCCCACCGCGCAGAGAATGCCCAGATTGGTCCACTGGAAATAGGCGATGAACTGCGCGGCAAAGAAGGCCAGCACGATGAACGAGGCCATGGTTTGCATCGTGCGGATCATCCCGGCCATCACGTCGTGATCGTTTTTCAGCGTGCCCGCCACCCAACCGTAGGCCAGCCCGGGCGCCAGCCCGAACAGGAAGATGAACGTGACCAGGCCCTCCATGAACACCGAGCGGGCGAACCCGGCCTCGCGCGGGTTGAGCAAAAACCCGCCGGCCGGCGACAAGCCCCAGACCACCAGCCCCGCCAGGCCGAGCACACAACCGGCCGCGGCCCACAACCCCCGCCGCTCGCGCGGGCTCAGCGGAGTCAGCGGTTCTCGCGGGGCCGCTCCGCGGTATTCGCCCAGGCGCGGTGCGACCACGCGCTCGGTGACCCACGTGCCGGCCGCGGTGATGAGCAGGGTCGAGGTCGCCATGAAGTACCAGTTGGCCACGGGCGTCACCCGGTAGTCCGGTTGGATGAGCTGCGCGGCGGCCTGGGTCAGACCGGCCAGCAACACGTCCACCGAGCCGATCAGGAGATTCGCGCTAAAGCCCCCGGACACGCCGGCAAAGGCCGCGGCCAGTCCCGTCAACGGATGCCGACCCAGCGCATGGTAGAGCGCGGCGGCCAGCGGGGTGAGCAGCACGTAGCCGACCTCGCTGCCGGCATTCGAGAGCACGCCCGCCAGGACCACCAAAGGCGTGATCAGCCGCGCGGGCGCGGAGATCACCACCAGTCGCAGGGCCGCGCCGATCAACCCCGAATGTTCGGCCAGCCCGATGCCCATGAGCGCGGCCAGGGAAATTCCCAGCGGAGGAAAGGCCAGAAAATTGCGCACCAGTTCGAGAATCATCCGCTGCAGCCCGGCCACCGAGAGCAGGTTCACCGGTGCGACCCGTTCGCCGGTGACAGGATGCGTGACCGCCAGCCCGGCGCCATCCAACATCCAGGAAAGCGCCACCACCCCCGCCGCGAGGCCGGCAAACAGCGTGGCGGGGTGCGGCAGGGCATTGCCCAGTCGTTCCAGACGGTCCAACCCGCGTTGCAGGAGCCCCGGGGTTTCGTTGGGTTGCGCGCGCATGGGCGAAAAGAGAACCGCGGAAACGCGTCCCGGCAATCCCATCGTCCGCGCCGAAGCGGTCCCGTTCGGTTTTGCTCGCTAATCCCCCGGGAAGCGACTATTTTGCGCGCATCGTTATGAAGGCTTGCTCGAAATGGGGACGCGTCGCGTTCGCGGGGGTCCTCGGCGCCTGGTTGGGGTTGGCAGCGGGTCCGCAGGCGGCGGAAACGCCGCCGCCGCCCCCCCTGCCCCCCCTGCCGCCCACGCCCTTCCCCACCGCCGGATTGACCAATCGAGCCGTCGCGCCGAGCCCGGCCCGCCACTACACGGTGTCGGCCACCAACCAACCGCGGCCGGCCACCCCGCCCGGATTTTCGCCCGCCGGACTCCGCCCCGGGCAACGCAGTCCGGTCCCGCCCGCGCAGCCGCCCCCCCCTGCTGGCCCGTCCTCCCGCGGCGCCGCCGGCGCCGCCGCCCGGCGACCCCACGCTGATCCCCGGCTCGGTGGGTTCTCCCGCTTTGGTGACCACGCCGCGTCCGGTTCTGCCCGTGCGGCCCGTCGCCCCCAGTCCGGCCACGCCGGTGATTCCGCCGCAGCCTGAAACCGCCTTCGCGTGGGACGGTCTGGTCAAGGAAAAGAACCTCAAACCGGGCGAAACCAGTGGCGTGTTCACCTTCAGCTTCACCAACACCTCGCCCCAGGAGGCGGTGATTTACGCGGTGCGCACCTCGTGCGGTTGCACGACGACCAAATTGCCCGCCCTGCCCTGGCGGTTGCCGCCCGGCGGCGCGGGCACTTTCGAGGTGGAGCTGGACGCCAAGGGCAAAAGCGGGGTCATTACCAAGACGGTCACGGTCGAAAGCTCGGCGGGCTACCGGTACCTGACGGTGCGGGTGGCCGTGCCGGCCGCCGCGGGGTTCATGAGCGCCAACGAGCGGGCGCGCAACCTGCAGATCGCGCTGGCCGACCGCCAGGCCCCGCTCAAGGGCGATTGCGCCGTCTGCCACGTCACCCCCGGCATCGGCAAGCTGGGAGCGGACCTCTACGAGGCGGTCTGCGGCGTGTGTCACGAAGCCGAACACCGCGCCTCGATGGTGCCGGACCTGCGCGCCCTCAGCCGCCCGCTGTCCGCCGAGGAATGGCGGCGCATCATCCGCTCGGGCAAAAAGGACAGCCTTATGCCCGCCTTTGCCGCCGACGAAGACGGTTTCATGACCGACGAACAGATCGAGTCCCTGGTCCGGTACTTGACCGGGCCGTTTCTGTCCGAGCCGCGGCCGGGTCAGCATCCGGTAATTCCCGTGCCGGTGGGACCGATCACCCTGCCCCGGGAATAGCATCGTCAGGCCTTGGCCGAATCCTCCGATCAAAGCCTTCCGCCGGGCGGGGACAGCGGCGCGCCGGAGCCGGTTGTCGAACCCTCGCCCGCTCCGGCGGCAGCCCCGCGTGCGAAGCCGGCGGAGAACCTGTGGCTCAACCTCGGCTTCAACGCGGGGGCGCCCGCGCTGGTGTTGAGCTTCCTGAGCTCGGAAGACCGGTTGGGGCCCGCCGGCGCGCTGGTCTTCGCGCTGCTGTTCCCGCTGGGCTACGGCACGTGGGATGTGTGGCGACGTCGGACGTGGAATCTGTTTGTGGTGCTGGGCCTGACCGGCACGCTGCTGACGGGGGGGCTGGGGCTGCTCAAGATGAGCGGACTGTGGTTTGCGGTGAAGGAGGCCGCCCTGCCGGTGCTGCTGGCCGTGGCCCTGCCGCTTTCCCTGCGCACGCGCCAACCCCTGGTGCGCACCCTCCTGTACAACGACCAGGTGCTGGACACGGCCCGCATCCGCGCCGCACTGGAATCGCGCGGGCAGGTAGCCGGCTTTGAAGCGCTGCTGGCCTGGACCTCGTGGGTGCTGGCGGGCACGCTGCTGGTGAGCGCGGCGGTCAATTTTGCCCTGGCCTGGTGGCTGTTGCCGGCGGAGTCAGGGTCCGAGGCCTTCAACCGGCAGTTGGCCAAGCTGCAATTCTGGAGCTGGCCGGGCACGTTTCTGCCCATGTCCGCGGGGATGTTTTACGCCCTGTACCGCCTGCTCCAGGAACTGGAGGAACTCACCGGCCTGCGCGGTCAGGAACTGTTCCATCCGCCGCGGGCGCGGCGGTAATTCTGGCAGGGCGCGTTCTCCGGGCGCGCTGTCCGCTCAACTGCCGCGGGCGCGTCGGCAACTTCCCGGCGGCTCGCCCGCTAGTCACGTTCCCTTTCACTGTTCCCCATTCGGTTTAACTACCCCCTGCCGACTCGCCTCCCGGCGCGCATCAAATCCGGTTTTCGCGCTTGCCCGTCCCCGCGCCGGCGCGGGATAACCCCCGAGCCGTGGATATCTTGTGGCAGGCCGACGTGGCCCTGTTCCGGCTCATCAACCACACGCTGAGCCATCCCCTGCTGGACGCGGTAATGCCGTGGTTCAGCGGCAACCCTCTGTTTATGCCCGCGTTGCTGGTGGCGCTGGGGCTGCTGCTCTGGCGGGGCGGCGCGCGGGGCCGGGTCTGCGTGGTCCTGCTGGTGCTCCTGCTGGCGGCGGGCAACGGCCTGGTGGACCTGCTCAAGGAGACGGTGGGCCGGCCGCGGCCGTTTGCGGACCTGCCGGAGGTGCGGTTGCTGCTGGGCCGGGGCCGCAGCATGAGCATGCCGTCCGGCCATGCGTTCAACTGGTTTCTCGGGCTGGCGGTGCTGGCGGGGTATTACCGGCGCAGCGTCTGGTTCATGCTGCCCCTGGCGCTGGCGGTAGGTTATTCGCGGGTGTACTGCGGCGTGCATTACCCCTCGGACGTGCTGGTCGGCGCGGTCCTGGGTCTGGGACTCGGCGGGGGAGGCGTGTGGCTCGCCGACCGGCTCTGGCGCGCGGCGGGTCGCCGGTGGTTTCCCCTGTGGTGGCGGCAACTGCCCTCCCTGCGCCGCCCGGTCTTCCACGCCGACCCGATGACCTGGCGACCGGATGCCCCGCCGGTGCGGGACCCGGCAGCCACGGCGGAGCAGCAATGGCTGCGCCTGGGATACGGAGTGCTGGCCGTACTGTTTCTGTTCCGCATCGGGTACATTGCTTCAAACACGATCGAGTTGAGCGAGGACGAGGCCTACCAGTGGCTGTGGTCCAAGCACCTGGCGCTGTCCTACTACAGCAAACCGCCGATGATCGCGTATCTGCAGTGGGCGGGCACGTCGTTGTGGGGCGACACCGAACTGGGGGTGCGCTTTTTCTCGCCGGTGATCGCGACCCTCATCGGCCTGTTGGTGCTGCGGTTTTTTGCGGCCGAGGTGAGCGCCCGGGCGGGCTTCTGGCTGGTGGTCATGCTCTGCGTCACGCCCTTGACCGCCGTGGGGGCGGTCTTGCTGACGATTGACCCGCCCCTGGTGTTGTTTTGGACGGCGGCGATGCTCACCGGCTGGCGCGCCCTGCAAGCGCACGGCCGCACGCGCGACTGGGCCCTGACCGGGCTCTGGATGGGGCTGGGCTTTCTGAGCAAGTACACCGCGCTCCTGCAATGGGTGTGCTTTGCCCTGGTTTTTGCGCTCTGGCCCCCGGCGCGGCGCCATTTGCGGCAGCCCGGTCCCTATCTGGCCCTGGCGATCACGCTGCTGTGCACGCTGCCGGTCCTTGTTTGGAATGCCCGGCACGGCTGGATCACCCTCACCCACCTGGGGGACCGCGCCGGGCTGGACGAAGCGTGGCGGTTTACGCCGAAGTATTTCCTCGAGTTCACCGGGGCGGCGGTCGGGCTGTTGAATCCCGTGTTCTTCGGCGCCGCGGTTTGGGCCGCCGCGGGCATCTGGCGCCGACGGCAGGCGCATCCGTTGTGGCTGTATCTGCTGTTGATGGGCGCGCCGGTGCTGCTCGGCCACTGGCTGTACACGGCGAGGGCCCGGGTGTTGCCCAACTGGATTGCCACCGCCGTCGTCCCGCTGTTTGCCGCCACGGTGGCGTACGCGCACGCCCGCTGGCAGGCGGGACGGACGGGCGCCCCGCAGTGGCTGGCGGCGGGGGTGGGGTTGGGGCTGTTGCTCGTGGTGCCGCTGCACGAAACCCGCTGGCTGGACAGGGTGATCGGCCGCCCATTGCCCGCGCATCTGGACCCGCTGCGCCGGGTGCGGTACTGGAGCGACACCGCGCGGTTGGTGGACGAGGAGCGCGTCCGGTTGGCCGCCGAGGGCCGGCCGGTCTTTCTCATTGGCAACCACTACGGCATCACCGGGCAGTTGTCTTTTTATCTGCCCGAGGCCAAAGAGGCGGTGCGCGCCGGACGCCCCTTTGTGTACTTCCGCTCCACCGACACGCCGGTAAACCAGTTCTACTTCTGGCCCGGGTACCAGGATCGCAAGGGTCAGAACGCCCTGTTTGTGATGCCCACGGACCGGCCCCGTCCGCCGCCGGAGCGACTGGTGGCTGAGTTTGAGTCGGTCACCGACCTGGGGCTGCGCGAAGTCCGGGACGGCCCGCGGGTCATGCGCCGCATCCAACTGTATGCCTGCCGTGGTCTGCGTTGATTCCCGGCGTCGCGGGGCCGCCGCGCGTTACGTTTACACCTGGCCGGTGAGGGACTACGACCTGGCGGCCACGCTGAATTCCGGCCAGGTCTTTCGCTGGGAAGCCCGGGACGGGGGCTGGGAAGGCGTCGTGGACCGCTACTGGGTGCGGTTGACCGCCACGACGCAGACTCTCACCGCCGAGACCGTGGACCCGCTGCCGGAGCCGAACCCCTTAGTGCGGTATCTGCGCTTGGACGAGAATCTGGACAGGATTCTGGCCAGTTTCCCCGACGACCCGCCGTTGCGCGCCGCGGTGCGCGCGTGCCGGGGGCTGCGCCTGTTGCGACAGGACCCCTGGGAATGCCTGGCCTCGTTCATCCTCTCTTCGACCAAGCAGATTCCGCACATCCGTCGGATCGTGACCGTCTTGTGCGAGCGCTACGGAGAGCCGGTGGCAGCGCCGCCGGGACGCGAGCCGACCTTTGCCTTACCCCGGCCGGAGCGGCTGGCCGCGTGCAGCGAGGCGGAACTGCGCGCCTGCGGCATGGGGTTTCGCGCGCCGTATTTGCGGACGGCGGCCCGGCGCGTGGCCGACGGGGAGCCGGATCTCCCGACGCTCTGGCGCCGCAGTTTGCCGGAAGCGCGCGCGGCGTTGATGTCCCTGCCGGGGGTGGGGCGCAAGATCGCCGACTGCGTGTTGTTGTTTGCGATGGGCTTTGACGCCGCTTTTCCGGTGGATGTCTGGGTGCGGCGCGCGCTGGCCGAATGGTATTTTCCCCGGCGCCGTCCGACCCCGCGGCAGTTGTTGGCGTTCAGCGAAACGCATTTCGGCCCGTACGCCGGCTATGCGCAGCAATACCTCTTCCATTACCGGCGCGGCGCCGGACCGCGCGAACGATCGTCCGGGCCGGGGCAATCCCCGCGTACCTCCCGGGCCAACCGATGATGACGACCTCGCTGGACGTGACCTTTACGCCGGCGGACTTCGCGGCGCTGGCACAGCAGGACCTGAGGGGGATGGTGTGCGTGGTGTTCGACGTGCTGCGCGCCACCACCAGCATGATCACGGCCCTGGCCCATGGCGCCGACGGGGTTTTGCCGGTCGAGGGCATTGCCGAGGCGCTCGCTGCGGCCCGGACGCGCCCGGGGGCGTTGCTGGCCGGCGAGCGCCACGGCCTGCGCATCGCCGCCGCGGTCAGTGGCGGGGTCGAGTTCGACCTGGGCAACTCGCCGCGGGAGTTCACCCCGGAGCGGGTGGCGGGGCGGCTGATCGTGATGACCACCACCAACGGGACGCGCGCCCTGCGCGCTTGCGCGGGCGCCGCCCGGGTCTGGGCCGGGGCGCTCGTAAACCTGGGTGCCCTGGTGCAGCGGATCGAACGCGAGCGTCCGCCCCACCTGCGGCTGGTGGGCAGCGGCACCCTCGAAGGGGCCGCGCTCGAGGACACCCTGGCGGCCGGCGCGCTGGCCGACGCGGTGTGGGGGTGGTACGGCGAGGGCCGGGTGGGCGATGGCGCCCAAATGGCGCGCCAACTGTACCGCGCTTTTGCCGCGGACCTGCCGGCGGCGTTCCGGTTTTCCCGCAACGGCCAAAGGCTGTTGGCCCACCCCGACTTGCGCGAAGACGTGGGCTGGTGCGCGGCTGTGGACCGGTTTCGCGTGGTGCCGGAGCTGGGCGCGGACGGCATTATGCGGGCCGGCTCGGCTTGAGCCTCGGCGTTCTCCGCGGCAGTTGGGCCCGCCGCGCCGACGCGTGGACTGCGCCGGCTGGCCGGCGCGTTCCTGAAAGCAGCGTCCCGCGGCCGCATTCCAACCGCCTCGCGTTTACAGGCCGTTCGATCCCGCGCCTCCCGGTCGTTTCCCCGCATTTCCCGCTTGCCAAAATGAACGCGTCGGCGCGGCATGGGGGTGCAATGACACCCGAATCCCAAGCCCATCCATCGCCCATGAAATCACGGTGCTCCCACTCCCTGGTTCGTCTCGTCGCCCTGCCGCTGTTGGGCGCGCTGGCGCTCGCCGCCGACAACACTCCTCCCCCGGGCTTCACCGCGCTGTTCAACGGCCGGGATTTCACCGGCTGGCGCGTCCCCCCCGGCGACAACGGCCACTGGAAAGTTCTCGACGGGGTCATTGACTACGACGCCGAGAGCGAGGCGCCCGGGGACAAGTCGCTCTGGAGCGAGCGGGAGTATGGGGACTTCGTCCTGCGGGTGGACTGGCGCATCAAGGCCACCCCGTTTGTCAATCCGAACGTGCCCTACGTCCTGCCCGACGGCACCCATGCCCGGGACATCACCGGCAAGGAGCATCGCCTCGCGCTGCCGGATTCCGACTCGGGCATTTTCCTGCGGGGCGACGGGCGGTTCCAAGTAAACATCTGGTGCTGGCCCATCGGTTCGGGTGAGATGTACGGTGTGCGGACCGATCCGCGGACCTCACCGGAGCTCCGGGCGGCGGTCACCCCGCGTCACCAGGCCGACAAACCGGTGGGCGAATGGAACCGCTTTGAGATCACCGTCCGGGGCCAAACTGTCACGGTGGTGCTCAACGGCGTGACCGTGATCCCCGGAGCCACGATTCCGGACCTTCCCGCGCGCGGGCGCATTGCTCTGCAGCACCACGGCAGCAAGGATCGCAACGGCAACTGGACCAGTTCTCCCAGCCTGCTGCAGTTCAAAAACATCTTCATTCAGGAACTGAACTAGCCGGATCGCCGCCGTTTTCCGGGTGTTTCCGAGTGGGCGCCGGCCAGGGTTTGACACATGACCAGCGAGGAGCTGGTCGAGCGCTTTCAGTGGTTTGTCCCGGCGGTTGGCAACCTGATCGTGCTCGGTCTGGCGGTGGCAGCCTGGCGTCGTCGCCCCGGCGCAGCGTCCTGCTGCTCGCCTGGGTGGCGGGTCTTGATTATGCGCTCGACACGGTTTGGTGGGTTGCGGAGACTGGGTCCAAAGCCTTCTGGTTCGGCGTGGGCCTCTTGAATATCGGCTCGGCGTTCCTGTGGGTGATCGCTGTGTGGCTGTTGCTCTCCGATCTCGACCGGGCTTCCGCGCGGCCGGCCCACGGTGACGAGGCTTCGAAGAGCAGCGAGGAGCCGCCCCAGAACGATCCGGATATCGGCGGCGGGGCGTCGCGCGCTTGAGGTTGCAAAATCGCCAGTCTCGCGATCCAGCGCCCGGGAGGACCCGCCCGCCTGGTCCGGCGGCGGTGATGCAGCAGGTGGCCTGAGCGGTTAACCTGTTCAACCGCCCATGGGTGAGGGTCTGGTCTCTTTCCACCGAAACGCTCGTTTCGCGCCCGGACGAGCGGGCTCTTCCAAGGAACCGCAGTCCGGCGGGAGGATCGGGCTTCGTTCGTGGCGGGCGGTTTCTTGCCGAACCGCGTACCGCTTTCCAAGCTGCGGGCATGCAAGCGCTTCAACTGGTTGAACACGGTTGCCCCGGCCGGTTTGAACTCCGCTGCGTGCCGGAACCCGCGCCCACCGCCGACGAGGTGGTGGTCCGGGTGCGCGCGTGCGGCCTGAATCACCTGGACCTTTGGCTGGAGGCCGGGGCGCTGCCCATCCCCCTGAGTCTGCCTCGCACGCCGGGATGCGAGATCGCCGGAGAGGTGGCAGCCGTCGGCGCGGGCGTCTCGGAATGGCGGGTGGGCGATCGGGTGGCGGTGCAGTCGAATCTGTTTTGCGGGACGTGCGAGTTTTGCCGGCGCGGCGAGGAATCGCTCTGCCTACGGTCTGAGCTGGTGGGGGTGCAACGGGACGGCGGGCTGGCCGAGCGGGTATGCGTGCCCGCCCGGGCGCTGGTGCGGCTGCCGGAGACGGTGGACTTCCGCACGGCGGCGGCGCTCACGCTGGCCGGGAGCACGGCCCTGCACATGCTTACGGATCGGGCCGGGGTGCGGGCCGGGGATTGGGTGTTGGTGGTGGCGGGCGCCAGCGGGGTGGGCTCGGCTGCCATTCAGATCGCGCGCGGGCTGGGGGCGCGGGTCATCAGTACCGGTTCCACGGAGGCCAAGCGCGCCCTGGTACTGCGCCTGGGGGCCGAGGCAGCGGTGGACCCCGCCGATCCCGCCTGGCCTGCCCGGGTGCGTCAGCTCACCGGCAAACGCGGGGTGGACCTGGTGGTGGAGCACGTGGGCGGCGCGGTGTTGGAACAGGTGTTTCACTGCTTGGCGCGGGGAGGCACAGTGGTTACCTGTGGGGCCACGGCGGGGCGGGAGGCGCGCCTGCAGCTCTGGCCGTTTTTTGTGAAGCAACAGCGGCTGGTGGGCAGTTACGGGCGCACCCGGCGGGATTTGCTGGCCACGCTGGAGTGGGCCGCGGCGGGACGGCTGCGCCCGGTGATTGACCGGGTGCTGCCCCTGCGGGAGGCGGTTGCCGGTCTGGCGGCGTTGCGTGCACGGGCCGTGCTGGGGAAGGTGGTGATCGAACCCTAAAGCCGCAGGCCGTGGGCCGGGCGATAGCGCAACGCGACGGGGCGTTCCCGCCGCGGCTCAGTAGTGGGCGATGACCTCGATTTCGACGCGCGCCCCGCGGGGCAGGGCGGCCACCTGAACAGCCGAGCGCGCCGGATAATCTGCAGGGAAAAACCGCGCGTACACTTCGTTCATCGCCGCGAAGTCGGCCAGGTCCACCAGAAAGACAGTAGTCTTGACGACGTGCGCGAAGCTCAGGCCCGCGGCGTCGAGGATGGCTTTCACATTCAGGAGCGCGCGCTCGGTTTGAACGCGGATGTCGCCGGACACCAGTTGGCCGGTCTGCGGGTCCAGCGGGATCTGCCCCGCGCAGAAGAGCCAATCGCCGGCGCGCACGGCGTGATGGTACGGCCCCACGGGCTTGGGAGCCCCGGCCGGGTGAAGGATGGTCTTGCCGGACATGGTGCGCGGAGTGTGGCGCGGCAGAGCCGGCTTGTCGAACCCGGGTTGCACCGCGCCCGCGGCGTCTGGGCGCCGCGGGCCGGCTCGTTGGCCGCCGTTGCCGAACGGGCTGAGAAATTGGCCGCAGCCCCAGAAGCGAGCGGTTGCACCCGGCGAGAAAGGCGTGTTGCCCGGCAAGCGCTTGCCTAAACTGGCCGCGCTTATGCGCGCGGTTGCCCCTCGAAACCCCGCAGGCCGATACGGCCGGGGCGCGGTCCGAGTCGCGGCGGTGAGTGTTCTGACCACGGGACTGGCGCTGGCCGCGCCCGGTCCGCGTCCGCCGGTGTTTCCCGCGTTGGAACTGGGTTGGGAGCTGGTGGACCCGGGCGAGCGTCTGCTGGTGGAGCTGCATTGCACCGCCTGTCATGCGCCCGGGCAGACGATGGAAAGCCGCCTGCAACCGCTGCCGGGTCCGGACCTGGAGCGTGTGGCAGTGCGATTGCGTCCGGAGTATCTACACGCCTGGCGGCGCGACCCACTGCGCGCCAAGCCGGGCACCACCATGCCGGATTTGCTGCACGGTCTGACGGAGGCCGAGCGCGAGGCCGCTGTGGAGGAACTGGCGCACTATCTCCGCTCGCTGGCGCCGGCGCCCGCCGGGGCGGCGGGCGGCGCCCCGGGGCGGCTGCTTCGGGAACAGGGGCGGGTGTTGTACCATCAAACCGGCTGCGTGGCCTGTCACGCGCCGTTCGAACCGGCGGCGGCGGTGTTTCCGCGAAGCGTGGGCGCGCCCACGGAGCCGCAGGCGCTGCAGTACGCGCTGCAACGGTTGCAGGACACGTCCGTGCCCCTGCCGGACCTGGCGGCCAAGTATCGGCCGGAGGCGCTGGCCGAATTTTTGCGCGACCCGCTGGCGGCGCGCCCGGCCGGACGCATGCCCTCGATGAACCTCACGGAGGCGGAGGCGCGCGCGCTGGCGGCTTACCTGATTCAGGCCACCGCGGGCGGGCCGGCTTTCAAAGCGGATGACGCGCCGCCAGCCATCGAGCCCGCGAAGGTTCGCCGGGGACGCGAGCGGTTTGCCGCACTGGGCTGCGCGGCGTGCCATTCGGCGGGCGCGTCGGAAGCGCGGGCGGAGATGGAGACGCGTCCGCGGGCGCCAGCCCTGTTGGAACTGCGGCCCGAGGCGCCGGCAGGCTGTCTGGCGGAAGCACCCGACCGGTCGGCGCCGCGATACGTGCTGAGCGCCGAACAGCGAGCGGCGTTGCGGGAAACGCTGCGGAACCGGATGCGACTGGAGCAGCCGCCGGGGCCGGCCGAGCGCGTGGCGCACACGCTAGCGGCGCTAAACTGCACGGCCTGTCATTCCCGCGACGGATACGGGGGCCCGACACCGGCCCGCAGTGATTATTTCACCACCCTGGGCGAAGCGGACCTCGGCGACGAGGGCCGAATCCCGCCGCATCTGAGCGGCGTGGGGTTCAAACTGCGTGAAGCTTGGCTCGGACAGGTGCTCACCAACCGCGGGGTGGTGCGGCCCTATCTAGCCGTGCGCATGCCCCAGTACGGGCCGACTCAGGTGGGCCATTTGCCCGCGGACCTGCGGCGGGCCGATGCAGGGGAGGCGCCGGCGCCGCCGCCGGCCGGGGCGGACCTCGAGGCGGGTCGCGCGCTGACCGGGTTGGGCGGCTACGGGTGCATTCAGTGTCATCGTTTCGGACCGCATCCCGCGCTGGGGGTGTCCGTGATGGACCTGACCCGCATGGCGGAACGACTGGAGTGGCCCTGGTTTCGTTTGTATCTGCTGGACCCGGCCGGTCTGCGCCCGGGCACGCGGATGCCGGCCTTTTGGCCGGAGGGTCGCGCCACGTTGACCACGGTGCTCGAGGGGGACACCGAGCGTCAGATCGCCGCGTTGTGGCAGTACTTGTGTCTCGGTCTGAAGGCCGATCCGCCGCCCGGCCTCCTGGAGCACGAGCCGCGCGAGGTTCCGTCTGCCGAGGATTACGAGTAGCGGCGCCGCGGGGGACGCGGGCGCTTCAGCCGGGCAGTCGGCGCACGCGGCGACCGGTGACCTGCAGGCGACCGGACAGGATTTCCGCCAGCGCCGAGGGGTAGAGGCGGTGTTCGGCTTCCTGAATGCGGGCGTGCAGAGTCTCGGGGGTGTCGTTGTCCCGCACGGGCACGGCGACCTGCGCCACGATGGGGCCGGTGTCAATGCCATGATCCACCAGGTGCACGGTCACGCCGGTGATTTTCACACCATAGTCCAGCGCCTGTTTCCAGGCTTCCAAGCCGGGGAAGGCCGGCAGGAGGGAAGGGTGAATGTTGACGATGCGCAGCGGAAAGGCCCGCAGGAACGGCGCCTTGAGGATGCGCATGAATCCGGCCAGCACCACCCATTCCACCCCGGCTGCGCGGAGGGCTTCGAGGTAGGCGGCTTCGGCGGCTTCGTCCAGCTTGGCCCGGTAGGGTCCGGGGGGCAGGTAACGGGCCGGGATGCCTCGTTCGCGGGCGCGGTCCAGAATGCCCGCGTCCGGCACGTCGCTCAGGACCAGCGCAATTTCAGCCGCCAACTGGCCGGCGGCACAGGCCTCGGCCAGGGCCACAAAATTGGAGCCCTTGCCCGAACCCAGGATGCCCAGTCGCGGCCGGGAGGAATGGTTCACGCGAGGGTGGTAACACACGGGCGCGCCCGCTCAAGCGGAAAGCCATCCGCCCGGACCCGGGCTACGGACGGGATCCCTCCTGGGCGGGCGGGGATTATTTCCGCGGCATGGAGAGCACCACAAACCAGGCATCCCCGTAGCGCTCTTTTGAATCGCCGGCGAGGATGGCCAGTTCGCCCTGACGCAGGGCCTGAATGGATTGGCGGATGGTTTTGGCCAGTTTGCCCTCGCCGAAGAGTTTGACCTCGAGGGTGAAGTCATCCACCTGCCGGAGCTCCAGTTCGCACTTGTCGCTCATCCGCACCCGCTGCGGGTTGCCGGGTTTGACCACGATGTCGAGGGCGCGGATTTGGTAGTAATGCTCCCACTTGAACACGCGGGACAGACGGGCCTTCAGCGCGGGGTCCACGTCGGCGCAACTGCCATCCTGGGGCTTGGCCTCGTTGGTGCCCCAGATGAGCTGGCCGCGCAGCTTGAGGTCCATGGCGCGGGCGGCGGGCGCCGCCCACAGGCACAGGAGCAGGCCGGCCAGACAGAGAGACCCGCGGAGCCGGAACGGGGAAGCAGTCGGAGCCTTCATGGAAGCGGCGCTCGGACGCGACACCGGGCTCAGTAGCTGTTGATCCACACCACGGTCATTTGCTCGGACTCGGAGCGGAAGGTGATGGTTCCGATTTCGTCGGTGGGCGTTTCGATTTCCGCCGGTTGCACCGCGACGCGCTGCGCGGGGGCCAGGCGGGGTACCAGCCACCCGGCGGCCAACAGGCCGGCGGCGGTCGCCGGGATCAACCATCCCAGCCAGCGCCGCAGAACAGGTCCCGCCGGAGCGGGCGACGGCGCGAGGGGGGCGCGCGGTTCCAGCCGGCGGGCGATCTGCGCCCAGTAAAACTCGCGGGGTTCCGGCACGGTCCGGGGAACTTCGCCCGCCGCCAGCCACTGGCGGGTGAGCTTGAGTTCCCGCGCCAGGGCGGCGGCCTCCGGGTCGCGGGCCACCCGACGCGCGACGTCGCGGACGTCGGCCGGGCCGAGTTCACCGTCCAGCCACGCCTGCAACTTGAGTTGCTCCTGGTGATTCATGGTTTGCGTTCTTCTTTCAGGCCGCTGAGCAGCGCCGCCAGGCGGCGCCGCGCGTAAAACAGCCGCGACATGATGGTACCGATGGAACAGCCCATCCGTTTCGCGCATTCTTTGTATTCCAGGCCTTCAAATTCGTGCAAGATCAGCACGGTGCGATGCGCGTCAGAGAGCTGGCGCATGCCCTCTTCGATGCGCGCCCGCAGTTCCGCGCGGTCCAGCCCTGCCAGCATGTCCACCTGAACGGGCGGGAGATGACGTTCCACACCGCCACTTTCCTCGGCCATCTGTTCCACGGACTCGGCATGGAGTCGTTTTTGCCGGCGCAGCGCGTCCAGGCAGATGTTGATCACGATGCGCGTGATCCAGGTGGCGAAGCTGGATTCGCCCTGAAACTGCTCCAACCGCTGCCAGGCTTTGATCCAGGCTTCCTGGGAAAGATCCAACGCATCGGTCTCGTTGCGCATCATGCTGAACGCCCGGGCATACACCTTGTCCCGGTGCCGGGCGACCAGCTCCTCAAACGCCCGGGTGTCGCCGCCCTGAGCCAGTCGCACCAGGGTCTCGTCCGGGGCGTTGGGATAATCGGGCACGCGCGCCATGATTTTGACGGGAGGCCGGGAGGGGCCTATTCACCCACCCCCGAGCGCCAGTTGTAACAGGCCTGGGAAGGCCGTGGCCGCCAATCCGGACGGCAACCGCCACGGGCGCGTAGTGCGCCCCTGAACACTCCCCCTTACCGTGGAGCTGCGCGGGCCCCGGTCTGCTCCCCTCCAGCGTCTCAGCGGTTGCATCGCGGGCGTGAAACTGGGCGGGGCAGGTCCGGCGCGCCGTTTCGTGTCAAAGCCGCCCCTTGGTGGTGGGCAACTCGCCGGCCAGGCGGGGGTCGTGCCGGCACGCTTGGTCCACCGCTCGCGCAAAGGCCTTGAAGAGCGCCTCAACCACATGGTGCGGCTCGTCGCCGTAGAGCAGTTCCAGGTGCAGGTTGCAACGGGCTTCATTGGCGAAGGCCTGAAAAAACTCCCGCGCCAGCCCGAAGCGAAAGCGGGTCGCTGCGTCCTGATCCCGCTCGGTGGGCAGGACCTTGTAGGCCAGCCGGTCCAGCCCGCGCCAGACCAGGTGCGGCCGGCCGCCGAAGTCCACCACACACCGGGCCAGGCATTCGTCCATGGGCACGTAGGCCTCGCCAGTAAAGGGATTGCGCGGGTCAAAGCCCGTGCCGTAACGGCGGATGCCCGACTTGTCGCCGAGGGCTTCGCGCACGGCCTGGCCCAGCGCCAGGCCGCAGTCTTCCACGGTGTGATGCGCATCCACCGCCAGGTCGCCCCGACAGCGCAGCTTCAGGTCCACGACGGCATGCCGCGCGAACAGCGTCAGCATGTGGTCAAAGAACGGGATGCCGGTGGCGATGTCTCCCCGGCCGCGGCCGTCGAGATTCAGGTCCACCCGAATGCGGGTTTCTTGGGTGTCGCGCCGGACCCGGGCGCGTCGCGGTTGCATGGCGGGGTATTAAACCATCCGCGGAGGGGAAACAAAGTCCAAACGCCCGCGGCGTGGGAAGAGGACTACTTTCGGTGACAGCAGGTCTCCCGTCTTGCCGCGCGCCGGGGTTTCCGCCCGGGCACAGCCGGGCCAAGTGTCGGCGTAAGAGGATCGGTGAAACGCGGTCGGCGAAAGCCTCAAGGATGCCCGCCTTCGTTCCAGCCTCTGGCCCCCGAACGCCTCAACCGGCCTTGCAAGAGAGTCGCAGAGCGGAAACCGAGTACTCAGGGCAACGGTTCGCCGCCGCGGTCCACGTTCTCCCGGGTGAACAGGCGTGAGCCGAGGGTGATCTCGCGGGGCACCGGTTCGCCCCGGAGAATCTTGAGCGCCATCTCAATGGCTTCCGCCCCGCCGGTGGGGTACTCGAATGAGGCGTCCAGAATGCCCTGCTTCACGTAGGCCACCCCCTCCTGCGGCAGCGCGTCAATGCCCACGAATTTGATCTGCTTGTCCCGGCCGGCGGCCCGGGCGGCCAGCCAGGCGCCGTGCGCGCCGGGGTCGTTGTGCGCGTACACGAGGTCTATCTGCGGAAAGCGGGCCAGAGCGGATTCCATTTCCTTGCGGGCCTCGGGTTCGAGCCACTTCATGTCCGCCTCGAAGATGACCTCGATTTGCGAGCCGGCGATGCCCTCGCGGAAGCCGGCGTGGCGGTCCTGGCCCGGCGTGCTGGTCATGAGCCCCTTCAACTCGACGACCCTGCCCTTGCCGCCGAGCGTGCGCTTGATCCACTCGCCGGCAGCGCGGCCGATCTTCTTATTGTCGGCGCCGATGAAGCAGGTGTAGTTCGTGCCCAGCAGCCGCCGGTCGAGTACGATCACCGGAATGCCGGCGGCCATCGCCCGGGCCACGGGCTCGGTGAGCGGCGCGGCCTCCTTCGGCGAGATGATGAGCAAATCCACCTTCGCGCTGACGAACTCCTCGACGTGCGCCCGCTGCTTGAGGGTGTCGTTTTGGGCGTCCTTGAAGACGACGCGGAGGTTGGGGTGTTGGTCGGCGGCGGCCTTGAGGTCGGCATTCATCTGCACGCGCCAGGGTTCGCCGAGGTTGCACTGGCTCATGCCGATGGTGAAGACCCGGTCGGTGGCGGCAGTGCGCGCGGCCTCGGAGGAGCCCGGTTTGCCGCAACCGACAGTCCACAGAACGGCCAGCGCGGCGCCAAGCCAAAGCACGGTGGCATTCATGCGGGGAAAATGGGGGCAAATCGCCGCGGCGACAAGGGCGCGGTTCATTCCACCCGCCATTCGAGGATGCCGCCGGAAAAGCCCTCGCGCAGCTTCACTTCAATGCGCAACGCGTCGGTAGTCACCGGCGCAAAGGTCACGACGTTGTAGCGGTCCTTGTCCACACCAAAAGCCGTGGACGGGGCGACCTGGAGCCAGCGACCGCCGGCGTCCCGGTACAACAGCCGCCAGCTTTCCGGCACGCGGCACCGGCCCACGCCGGTATCGTCAAACCAGTACACCAACACCTGCGAAACGGTGCGGGGCGGATCAAACAAACGTTCGATCCACTGGACGTTGCCCGTCTCCGGCCACCAGGTAAACCGCGGGAGGGTCTGGTCGTTCGAGTGACGCGGCTCCAGCCCGTCGCTCACCGCCTCGACACTGTCCGCCTCCCAGCAATGCGAGGCGCGCACGCGCACCGGGGACGGCGCGGCCCAGTCCTTCGCGTCCGGCTCGTGGCCAATGACGGGGAAGGCGCTGATCCGCAGCCGGGCGGCGCCCATGGGAATGAGGGTGATTTCCTCGACCGGTTCGCGGGAGCGGACCGGGCTGTCCTGGACTTCGTGCACCAGACCGCGGGCGTCCAGGGTCCACGCCGGGATGCGGCGGCCGCGAGCCTTGAGTTGAACCGGGGCGGCGTCCCAGCGCCAGGGTTGGTCGTCGGCCGGCCAGGGCCGTTCCACCAGACGGAAGGCGCGCGTGGGATTTCGCGTCGGCAGCTCGAGTCCGTAGTTCCACGGGGAATCCGGAAAGATGTCCCAGGCCGGCCAGCGGTCGGTGCCGCCGTGACGGACGTAGCGCTCGCGGATTTGAAGGGAATAAGTGAGCGGACCGCAGTCCACGGACACGGTGTTGCGGTTGCGGGTCCAAGTGCGCAGGCGCACCTCCATGGGCAACCGCAGAGTGAGGATGTCGCCAGCGGTCCAGGCGCGTTCCAGGCACAGGTAGGCGCCGGGGCGGGCCTCCGCCGGCGTGACCACGCGCCCGTTGAGGCGCACCTCCGGGCGCTCGCACCAGCCGGGCACCCGCAGGTACAGGGGGAAGGCCACGGGCCGGGAGGCGTCGAGCCGGAATTCGATCGTGTCCACGAACGGATAGCGGGTGCGGGTGACGACGGTGACCTCCCCGCCGTCGCCCACCCGGACCGTGACCCGCGAGGGGGCGTACAGCACCGCCGCCAGGCCGTTGCCGGCCGTGGCCATCCACAGATGCTGGGTGAAGTAGGGCCAGGCGTGCCCGGCGTTGTGCTGGCAGCAACGGTGGTCGTGCGGGTCCATGCAGTACATGGGACCGCCGTTCTGGATGCCCGGCGCCTTGCTGACGTGGTCGCTCTGTGGCTGGTTGGGCGCGGTGAGGTAGCGCAGCGCCTTGAGATCGGCGGTCGTCGCCGCCGGGAGGCTGTTGAACGCCACGTTTTCACAGCGGTCCGCCCAAACCGGCGCGCCGGTCAGTCCCAGGAGGATTTCATTCGAGAGCATTTCCTCGGCGATGCCGCAGGTCTCAATGGCCTGGCGCGGGCCGGTGAAGCCCGGGCGGCAGTTTTCGTCGCTGCCGAACATGCCGCCGGGCACCTGACCGTAGAGCTGGCGCAATTCGGTCCAGATGCGCTCGGTGGCGGCGAGGTGGTTCGGGTCGTGGCTCAGGAGCCAGTACGTGGCCGGCTCGCGGAACCCCTGGGCGAGGTTGACGTTGTGCCAGTTGATGATGCCGGTGTCCCAACGGGCGGCGTGGCGGTGGGTCTTGTGGGCCAGGTCCAGCAGCCAAGGTTCGCCGGTCCGGTTGTAGAGCCAGAAGAGGCTGTAGAGCTGGTCGCCGGCGCGCATTTTCGGCCAGTAGCCCACGAGAAACCGCTCCTCCGGCACCGTCGCGAGGTACTTGAAATACCGGGTCATCAACTCGATCACCCGCCGGTCGCCGGTGCGCTCGTAAAAGGACTGGAGGCAGAAGAGCATGATCATGTTCGGCCAGAGGTCGTCGCGGCCTTTGAGGTCGGTGGCCACGCCGGTGCGCTCCTCGCCGGGGCCAAACCAGCCGTCAGGCTGCTGACTGCCCAGGGCGCCTTCGATCCAGATTCTCGCCTCGCCAATCATGCGTTCGTCCTCAAGCAGGTAGCCGCAGTCCTGAAAGCCCTTCAGCCAGTAGGGCACCTCCTCCCAGCCGCGTTCGCCCCGGCCGGTCGGACTGAGCCAGGCGTTGTTTTCCTTCTTCAGAAACTGGCTGATCTCGGTGAGATGGCCGTGAAACCCGTCGCCCTGCAGGCGCAACACGCGCCGCAACCAGCCTTCCGGCCGGACCGCGCCCACCGGCAGCTTGAGCAGCGGCGCGGGCAACAGCGGCGGGCGATGGCCCACGTAATGGGTGTTGGCGGGCGCGGTGGGCAGTTGGGTCACCACGCGGGTCTGAAGCACGGAATCTGCGGCCATGACGGGAAGCAGGCTCAGGCCAAGCCACCCGGCAAGGCTCCGCGCCGCACGCCAGCGCGCCGGGGGCCGGGAGTTGAGCGAAGATTGGATCAAATGGCGCATCGGTGAAAACATGGCGATTGCGGGCGAAGGCTGACGGGCCGGCATCGAGAGTGTCAAGCCAACCGCGGTGCGCAAACCGGTCTGCAGGCATCCCGTTGGTTCAAGCGGCGAAGGCTGCCGGCTTCCCGCCTGTGGAAACGCAGACGAGGAGGTGACCGGTGACGGCTGAAATACGATTGCCCGCGCTCCATCCAGACTGGTTCCTCGAAGGCCAACTGCTCATCACCAAGAACCATTCAAACTCCCCCGTTGTCCCCGGGCTTCCCCTACGCCGATTGACAGGGTAAAGCTTGGGCATGAGCAAACCCGCCCACCCCCGCGCCGCCAGTTCGCGACGCGCGTTCCTGCACCGGCTCGCCGTGGCCGGGGCGGCGGTCGCCGGCGCACCGCGACTACCGGCGCAAATCCCCGGCGAACGGCCCGCGCGGTCGGCGGGGGTAACGGTTCTGAATCCGCGCGAGCGCGTGCCGGTGGGCTGGATCATTGATGATTCCACCTGTCTGGTGAACCTGAACCGTTTCGCCATGCCGCAATTTGACGAGGCGCACGGCGGGCGAAACCCGGCCTACCACCGCCCCTGGCGCGAATGGCCGGTGGAAATCCCGGACGCGTTCGTCCGGAAGTTCGGCGAGTGGTGCGCCGCCCGCGGAGTGAAGGGCAAATACAGTGTGGTGCCCTACCCGGCCTGCGTGGGCCGGCTGGACCGGCTGCTGCCGGGTTGGACCGCTCGGGAGTTGCGCGAGAGCCTCGCCCTGGTGCGCACGCTGTTGCTGCCGCACTGGGACATCCATCCCGAAATGGTCACCCACACCCGCGTGGTGGACCTGCGCACCGGGCATCCCCACCCCGAGGCCACGCTCGCGTACATGGAGAACTGGGACTGGACCACCGGCAAATCCGCGGACGAAATCGCCGCCTACCAGGCCTACGCGCTGGGCATTCTCAAGAACGTGGGACTGCCCTGCGAAGGCGTCACCACCCCCGGCGGTTACGGCAGCCGCGCGCGTCCGCAACTGGCCCGCGCCACACTGGAATCCGTGCGGGCGGTGTTTGGTGCGGAGATTCCTCATTACTTCCGCGACCTGCACGAGGACGGACCGGAGAGCGTGGCGCCGCGGGTGGAACTGGCCGCGGGATTGGTCGGGCCGGACCCGCAGTGCGTGGTGAGCATAGTGGGATGCACGGGTGACTGGACCGGCGGTTGGGACAACACCCCGCCCGAGGGGGCGGACCGCTTCATCAGCGCCGACCTCGCGCGGGGGCGGTTGGTGGACGTGATCCAGCGCGGCGAGCCGGCGTTGATGGTGTGCCATTGGACGGGGATTTACTGGAACGGGCGGGAGCTGGGCTTTCAGGTGTTTCAAGAGGTGGTGCGCCGCCTGCACGCGCGGTTTGATCACCTGGTGTGGATGAAGCTCAGCGAGGTGGCCCGATACTGGGCCGCGCGGGAGCTGACCCGCCTGGAACCGGACGGCGCCGCGCTGAACTTCCATGCCCCGTTCGCCTGCCCGGACTTCACTCTTCGGATGCCGGCGCCCGCCGGGCGGCGTCCCCGGCTGCATCACGGCGGCGACGTGATCGAACTGACGGAAGTCGGCGCCCCGCGCTGGCTGGCCGCGGGTCGGTGGCGCCGTGAGGACGACGCGGCGGTGGTCTGCGTGAATCTGCCCCGGGGCGCCAGCCGGCTCGAGTGGGGGAGCTGACCGCGCCCCGGAGCGGAGGAAGCCTTCAGCGCAGCTCGTCAAGGCTGGCGCCAAAGTTGATGTGATAGGCGGCGCCCTCGAGCACCAGCGCGGGGACGGACTTCACGCCGGCCCGCTCGGCTTCGGCCAGGCGGGATTTGTCCTGACCCAGGTGAACGACTTCCAGCTCATAGCGTGCAGGATCGAGGGCCCGGGCCACGTGTTGCTCGGCAGCCACGCACACGGGGCAGCCGGCATGGTAGAAGACCGCTTTGCTTTTCATGCTTTCGGTGACGGTGAGTTTCGTGTTGTGGCGGCGACCAGCCCCGGGCTGGCGTCGCGTCGTTCAACCGTACGCCGGGCGGGTTCCCTGCCAAGCGGGCACAAAACGGTGGCGGGGCACCATTTGGTAACCGGATGACAAACGCGACCCGGGACGGGCAGGATGCTCTCATGCAGGACGCCAAGCGGCGGCATCTGACCCTGGCCGAGCGGATGCGCTACCGGCGGCTGGAGGACGTGGTGGGCTGCAAGTGGTCGGCCGCGGTCCTGGCGGCGATCGCCCGCGGTGTCAAGCGGCCCGGCCAACTGGAGCGCTTCATTCCCGGCATCTCCACCAAGGTCCTCCACGAACGGCTGCGCAAGCTGCTGGATTATGAACTGATCACCCGCCATGAATACCCCGGCAATGTGCTGCGCGTGGAATACGAGCTGACCGGCACCGGCCGCAAACTGGCCGGCCTCATCGAGCAACTGCGCGAGCTGGACGAGGAACACGCCGCCCGTGCCGGGCCGGGAGCGGCCCCGACGGCCGGGACTTCGTCCGCACCGGAAGGTTAGTTGCGCGCGTCGGGGGAGGCGGACGCATTCCTTCCGGGCGTGCGCCGTCCGGACAGGCCCAGCGCTTTGAGCCGCCGGAACAGGGTGCTGGGGTCAATGCCCAGCTCGCGCGCGGCGGCGGTGCGGTTGCCGCGGTGACGCTGCAGCGCCTGCACGATCATGAACCGCACCATACCTTCGATGGTGGTGGGCGCCTCGCTAGCCACGCGGATGAACCGGCTGCCGCAGCGGAGGTCTTCCAGCCGAATGTGCGATTGATCGCACAAGAGCACCGCGCGCTGGATTTCGTTTTCCAGCTCGCGCACGTTGCCGGGCCAGTCCGCTTGCGTGAGCGCCAGGGCGGCGGCCTGTTCGAACCCCACGATGGTGCGGCCGGCCTGGGCAGCAAAGCGGCGCAGGAAAGTGGTGGCCAGGGGCAGGATGTCCTCGCGCCGCTCGCGCAGGGGCGGCACGTAGACGGTCAGTGCGCTGAGCCGGTAGTATACGTCCTCGCGCAGCCGGCGTTCCCGGAGGGCATCCTCGATGCGGCGATTGGTGGTGGCCAGGACGCGACATTCCAGCGGGTGGCTGGTCAGGCCGCCCACCGGACGAAAGGCGCGCTCCTGCAGCACCCGCAACAGCTTTGCCTGGATTTCCAGCGGCATTTCGGTGATTTCATCCAGCAACAGGCTGCCCGTGCCGGCGTGCCGGAAAAGGCCGTCGCGGTCGGCGTGCGCGCCGGTGTAGGCGCCCCGCACCACGCCGAAGAGCTCGCTCTCGATGAGCTCCCGCGGCAGGGCGGCGCAGTTGACCTTCACAAAGGGCCGGCCGGCGCGGGGGCTCAGGGCGTGAATCAGGTCGGCCACGACCTCTTTGCCGGCGCCGCTTTCGCCGGTGATGAGCACGGGGGCGTCGCTGGATGCCACCCGTTCCACCAACCGGAGGAGGTCCCGGGACGGGCCGCTGTTGAAGACCGCCGGGGGCCGTCCCTGGAGGTGGCCCAGCGCCTGTTGCAAGCGCATCTCGCGGGTGTGCAGGTGCCGGTGTTCGCAGGCGCGCGCCAGCAACGGACCGAGGGCCTCCGGCGGAAACGGCTTGCTCAGGAAATGAAAGGCGCCGCGCTTGACCGACTCGACCGCCGCGTCGTAGGAGGCAAAGCCGGTGATGAAGATCACCTCGGCGCCGGGCCACCGGCGTTTGAGCTCGGGGAGCAGTTCCAGTCCGTCGGCGTCGGGCAACTGCCAGTCCAGCAACACCACGTCGGGTTCTTCCCCGGTGTAGCGCTGGCGCACCTCCTCCGCGGAGCCCGCCTGGTTGACTTCGTAGCCTTCACCGGACAGGTAGCCCCCGGTCATCTCGCGGAGGCCCGCATCGTCATCTACGATCAACACGCGACTTTTCACGGCTTGCTGCAGGTAGCCGCCCCGACCGGCCCTGAGCCGGGCGTCCCCTGAAAAGTACGTTCACCTCATGTTGGGCGTTTTCCCGTTGGTTCCCCGATGGCGGGGGTGCCCCGCGGAAGGCAAACACCTTGCCTGCCGGACGGGCACACGGAAATTACGGGCCGCGTGTCCTGTCTAGCAGGAACAAAGCCAAACGGAGTTTGCAAGCGGCCGCGCGTTTTGTCCATCCCGGAGTTGGAACGGGCTGCGGTACTTAATTTGGCCCGGAGTCCGGCAAAGGAAGGAGACCGAGAGCAGACCGTTGGGGGCCGGACCCGCAGGAACTCAAGCGACCGCCAAGCTGGGCTCCCGCCGGAGGCTTTGCCGCAGCTCGACCAGCCAGCGTTCGCCCTGTTCGCGGGCCGCGGCCATCTTGGGATAGCGGATGTCGCGGTAGCCGGTCACCTCTTCGGGCAGGTTCAGGAGGCGAACCACCTGGCTGTAGCCGGACGGATTGTCGGCCAGCAGGCGCGGGATTTGGGCCACGATGCCGGCGTACCAATCGCGAAATTCCTTTTCCGGACGGTGCCAATCGGGCAGGGCGCGGCGCAACCATTTCATGCGCCTGACCAGATGCAGCATCCAGTCCCGGGTTTTCATGTCCCAGGCCACTTCCCGGCCCAGGATGGTGAACTGCGGGCGGTTCAGGTGCCGGTAGCGGATGCGGTCGCCCCGGGCGGGGTCCACCTGATAGCGGGCGCGGTCGGCGCGGCGCTTTTCCTCGCTGGTCAGCAGATGGGCCACGTACACCTCGTCCTTGATGGCCATGACCTTGTGGAGGTTCCAGATGACCGCCCGCGTGGCGGCGTATTGCTGGCCGGGCTGATCGGCCCGGGCGACTTCAAGCACCAATTCGACGTACCGGCGGGCGTAGGCAAGGTCTTCAAATTGGACAAGGTCGTAAACGCGCCGTGCAAAATCGCCCCGGAGGATCGGGTCCTCCGGAAGGCTGGCCGCGGCGTCCCGTACCAGCCGTTCGTAGTCGCGTGCCAGGGTCTGGCCGCCGCGGCTCCGGGCGAGGATCGCCGTTTTGTCCGCCAAGACATCGGCGAATGCGCGCGGCTCCTGGTACTGCCCGGCGGCGGCATGCACCGCTGCGGGGTTGTGGGCCAGCAGACGCCCGAGTTGGAACGCGCGGTGATTGTCGGCGGCCGCGGCGCCCAGGGCTGCCTGCAGGGCCCACTCGAGACTGGCCAGGCTGACGGGCAACAGACCGTGTTGAAAGGCCAGCCCGAGCATCATGATGTTCGCGTACAACTGGGTACCGAAGAAGTGTTCGGAGAGGCGGGAAACATCCGCGCTGAAGTACGCGCCCGGGCGGGAATGCTCGCGGAGCAGGGCCTCGAGCCGGGCGACCTCGAAGTCGTCCTGGCCCAGCAGCGTAAGGATGGTCGGGGTCTTGTGGGTGTTGACGACCGTGGCGGTGAAATGGCGGCTGCCGATGCGCTGATTGGTGGAGGGGTCCAGCGCCCGGGCCGCTTCCAACACATCCACTCCAATGAGCAGGTCCGCCTTGCCGTAGGGAATCAGATTCGATGTGTACGGCGCGGCCGGTGGTGAAAAAGTGATCATGGAATAGACACCACCGTTGCGGATCGCCAGCCCTTTCTTGTCGCAATACAAGATGCGATAGCCCTCCCGATGACCGGCCAGCACCAGCACCGCCGAAGCGGTGCCGATGCCCATGCCGCCCACTCCGGCCAGGTACCCGCGCCAGACCCGCTCCAGCCGCGCGGGCGCGGGGACGGGCAACCGCGAGAAATCCAATTGCTCGAAGGGCGAAGGCGGGCGCTGGCGGCGGGTGATGATCACTTCCTCAAACGAGGGACAAGCCTTGACCCGCGGACCCGCAGGCCGGGGAGCCACTTCAAAGCGCGTGCAGGCGCCGTCGGCCACGCACCAGGACAGGTCGGTTTGCACCTTCCGTCCGTACGGGGTCTCCACGAACGTCAGCCCGGGGCAGCCGGTGGCGCGGGTGCATTCCAGACAGTGTTCGCAGACCTCGGCGGTCACGTTGATGAAGCGCTTGCGGGGCAGAAAGCCCAGCGCGCGGAGCTTCTTGCGCTCTTCCCGGGCCGCCCGGCGGTGGAAGGTGATGCCGCATTCCTTGTCCGCCACCACCACTTTCACGCCGTCCTGGAGAATCGTCTTTTCCAGCAGCGCCCGGTAGGCGCCGACCTCCGCCGGATTGACCCGGACCACCGTGGCCCCCGAGCGACTCTGGTCGGTGATGCCGGCGATGATCGCGTCAAGGTTTTGCGCGAAGGTCTTTTCGCCCAGCAGGCCCTCCTCCAGGCCGGGGGTGGTCTGGTGCCCGGTCATGGCGGTGGTTTTGTTGTCGAGGAGGATGTAGGTGATGTCCTGGCCGTTCTTGAGCGAGTTCGAGATGGCGATCTGGCCGCTGTGGAAGAAGGTCGAGTCCCCCATGAACACGACCTGCTTGTTGCGGATGAACGGGTCAATGCCCGCGCCGGTGCCCCCGCCCAATCCCATGCCGCTGTAATTGTGCATGAGGTCCTTGGTGGGCTCGAACATCAGCATCGTGTAGCAGCCGGTGTCCCCGTGAAATACCAGGTCCACCGGCCCGGTCCCGTGCACGCGCCGCATGTACTCGGGATCGCGAAACTGCTTTTTGATCTCCAACAGCACGCTGGCCGAGTCGCGGTGGGGACAACCGGGACAAAAGGTCGGCGTGCGCGGGGCGAGGCGAAAGCGCACGGACTTGACCTCGGCAATCAGCGCCAGCTCCGCGCGCACCCGTGGTTCATCCAGACGACCCCGCAACTCGGGCAGGCTCAGGAAAAGCTGGCCCAGCCGGCGGATGAGTTTGCTCGGGTTGAGGCCGCGGGTGTCGGGAATACCCGGCAACCCCAGCGGGAAGACCTTGCCCCAGACCTCGGCAGGCAAGGGCCGGGACTCGTGGTCGGCGGTCTGCCGCGCCCGGCTGAGGATTTCCACCACCTGCTCCTCGAGAAAGCCGCGCCGTTCCTCAATCACGTACAGGCTGCGCAGGCCGGTGGCGAACTCGGTGATCAACGCCGGGTCCAGCGGATAGGTCACCCCCACTTTGAGGATGGGGAAATGGCCGTCCAGCCCCAGCTCGGCCAGGGCATGACGCAGGTAACAGTAGGCGGCGGCCGAGGTCACAAAGCCCAGCCGGGCGTCGCGGTTGGTGTCCGCGCGCGCCGGTTCGATGCGGTGGGCGCCGTGGCGGCGGGCGCTGGCCCAGAGGCGCTCGAACCGCTCGTGTAGCTGCTGTTCCTTGCGCCAGGTGCGGGGCGGCAGGAGCACGTTGCGCTCCAGGTCAATGGCCGCGGTGTCCAGCGTGATGCGGTGATGGGTGTTGACCACCGGGAACTGGTTGGGCCGCACCTCCACCGAGCCGCCGCCGTCGGCCTGGTTGGTGGTGACCAGGTATCCGATGTACAGCTCGCTTTCCCGCGAGAGCTTGAAGGCCAGGTTAATCCAGTCCTTGAGTTCCTGCGGGTCGCTGGGCTCGAGCACCGGCAGCATCAGGTGTTTGGCAATGTAGCGCGAGTCGGCCGGCACCTGGGTGGAATCGCTCCACGGATCATCTCCCAGCACGATTACCGCGCCGCCCTCGGGATGGGCGCCCACCAGATTGCCCAGAGCCAGGGCATCCGCCGCCACGTGCACGCCCACGCTTTTTTGCACGCTGATGGCCCGCAGGCCATGCATCTGCGAGCCGTTGACCATGGCCGCCGCCAGGGCCTCGTTGTTGGCCATGGTGGCGCGGATGCCGTGTGCGCGTAGCAACTCGCCGATGTCATGGGCGGTGTCGAAAAAACCCGCCACCGGTGAACCGGGATAGCCCGTCCAAAGGTGGGTGCCGCCTTCGACTTCCAGGCAGCCTTTGACCAGGAGTTCGTTCCCGGTAAAGACTTCCACACCAGAGCTTTGAGTGAATCGAGGGGCCGCTTTCACTATCCCCAGTCTGTCACCGCAACGTAGCATTGGCAAGTGTCTGGTGTATTCGAAGGAGCCGGCCAGGACCGGGCTGAGCCTGCCGGCGGGGTGGCAAGGCGCAGTCTCGGCCACCTCAAGAAGTTGGTTCGGGAGGCGGCCCTCTGTCATGTTCGCGTGGCCTGGCCCCCGCCCGCCAAGCCAGTCTGAAGGAAAGGGCCTTGTGGCTGCGGCGGCGCTCGGTTATGCCCATGAGGCCATGGACGCCCGCGAAGCCCTCATCGCCCTGAACATGGTGGAGCACGTGGGACCGGTGCGCCTGCGGCAATTGCTGGAGCACTTCGGCGACGCGGCGGCCATCCTGCGCGCCAGCCGGGCCGAACTGGCGCGCGTGCGCGGCATCGGCGAGGAAACCGCCGAGGCCATCACCAACTGGGAAAACACGGTGGACCTGCCGGCCGAACTGCGCCGCATCCGTGATTTCGGTTGTCAGGTGCTCATCCAGTCGGACGACGCCTATCCTCCGTTGCTGCGCGAGATTTACGACCCGCCCATCGTGCTCTACGTCAAGGGCGCGCTTCTGCCCCGAGACAGAAACGCCATCGCCATGGTGGGCTCGCGCCGCACCACCCACTACGGGCAGGAAAGCGCCCGCCGCCTGGCCTACCAACTGGCCTACTGCGGAGTCACCGTGGTCAGCGGCGGGGCCCGCGGCATTGACACCGCCGCCCACCAGGGTGCGCTGGCAGCCAAGGGCCGCACCGTGGCCGTGCTCGGCACGGGCATCAACCTGGTCTTCCCGCCGGAAAACGCCGACCTGTTCGAGCGCATTGCCGCCCACGGCGCGCTGCTCACGCAATTCCCCTTCAACCGCCCCGCGGACAAGCAGACCTTCCCCATCCGCAACCGCATCGTGGCCGGCATGACCCTGGGCACCGTGGTGGTCGAGGCGGACCTCCACAGCGGCGCGCTCATCACCGCCGGCATGGCCGTGGATCACGGACGCCAGGTCTTCGCCGTGCCGGGGCGAATTGATTCACCCCAGAGCAAGGGCTGTCACGAGCTCATCAAAAAGGGCGCCAAGCTGTGCGAAAGCGCCGAAGATGTGCTGGGCGAATTCGAATACCTGTTCCCCGCCGCCACGCGTTCGCCCGGCCCGGCGGTGACCGGCGCCCTGCCGGCACTGAGCTTGAGCCCGGAAGAGGAACAGGTGCTGGGCTTGCTGGGCGCGGAGGAGGCGCCCCTGGACGAGATCATCCGCCGCAGTGGCCTGCCGGCGTCGAAGGTGTCGGTGGTCCTGCTGACCCTGGAGATGAAACGCCTGGTCCGCCAACTGCCCGGCAAACTCTTTGTGCGCGCGGGTTGAGCCGCACGCTGCCGGGTCACTCCGGATATCCCTGCGGATGGGTCCGGTGCCATTCCCAGGCGCTGGCCACAATTTCCCGCAGGCCGGGGAAGCGCGGTCGCCAGCCCAGCTCCCGCATGGCCCGCTCGGCGGAGGCCACCAGCCGGGGCGGGTCGCCCGGCCGGCGCGGCCGTTCCACCACCGGAATCATCCGGCCGGTCACCTCCTCGCACATGCGCACCACCTCGCGCACCGAGTAGCCGGCGCCGTTGCCCAGGTTGTAAAAGCCGCTCACCCCGGGTCGCAGCGCGCGGATGTGAGCGTCCGCCAGGTCGCTGATGTGGATGTAATCGCGGATGCACGTGCCGTCGGGCGTCGGATAATCCGTGCCGTAGATTTCGCAATGCGGCGCCTGGCCCAGGGCCACCTTGAGCACGTTCGGGATCAGGTGCGTTTCCACCCGGTGATGCTCGCCGTGCCGGGCGGTGGCGCCGGCGGCGTTGAAGTAGCGAAAGGCCACAAATTCCAGTCCGTGAATGCGCCGGTACCATTCGAGCATCCGCTCGAACATCAGCTTGGACTCGCCGTAGGGATTGATGGGCCGCTGGGGCAGGTCCTCGGTCATTGGCAGTCGCTCCGGCGGCCCGTAGGTGGCGCAGGTCGAGCTGAACACCAGCTTGCGCACGCCCGCCGCCACCGCCGCGTCCAGCAGATTCAACCCGTGGGCCACGTTGTTGCGAAAGTACTTCGAGGGATCGGTCATGGACTCGCTCACCAGCGCGTGCGCGGCGTAGTGCAGCACGGCTTCTGCGCCGGATTCGCGCACCGCCGCCGCCAAGGCCTCCCGCTCGCTCAGGCACAGCCGCACAAAGCGCGCCCGCGGATCCACCGCCGCGCGATGCCCCTCGCTGAGGTTGTCCACCACGGTCACCGCGTGGCCCGCGTCGCACAACTGCTCCACGCACGCCGAGCCGATGTAGCCGGCTCCGCCTGTTACCAGCACGTTCACGCCGTCACGCTACCCGGCCTTTGCCCCGCCGCTCAACGGCGAAACGCCCGGCCCGCGCGACCGGTGCGGTTTGTCCTTTTGTCGGTGGGTAACCTGGAACAGGAACCACGACCTCGGGTTCCACGCCGCTTCAGCTCAGGTCTAGAGCCGGATAGCCTGCGGGAACGGAACCGACCATTGTCCCGCTCTGGCTGACAGGCGGCCGGACAAACGCAAGACCGAATCGCCCCCGCGCTGGTAGGAGACTCGCAAGACAACCCGAACGCGCCGGGCCGATACCCTCCGGGATTTGTGACCCCTTTGAGCCCGAACTTCGAAGTTGAACTCGCGCCAAGCCGCCAAGGTGCCGGGCTGAAACCCACGGCCGGGCCGGACGGACGGGAAGAAACCTCGCTCGACCAGCCCACCGGGAAGACTTTGCGGCTTTGCGGCTTGGTGTGAGCACCCGGTCCAAGATCAAATTTCGGGTCACGTTGTGTGGCAGAGTGGCGCCGGTTCTTTGAGCAGACCGCGCTGCCCAACCTGAACCTGCCCCCGTCAGGTCATCTCCACGAGCCGAATGTCGGGCAATTGTTCGGTTATCGAGCGAGGGAAGGCCCGAAATTGCGGGGGTCGGCCTGGGGTTGCCGGTTTGGCAACCAGAAGCAGCAAGCCCCTGCAAGCCGGGCCGGCAGGGGCTTGAAATTGGTTGCGGGGGGTGGATTTGAACCACCGACCTTCAGGTTATGAGCCTGACGAGCTACCGGACTGCTCCACCCCGCGGCACGCCCGTGTTCTATACGGAAATCGGACCGCATGCAAGCCCCATTCGCGGGCGTCGCGTGCCGGGTTCAGCCCTCTTCGACCACTCGCAGGTCCATCAACCGGGCCAGGTGCTGGACGCTGTCCACATGATCCCCGTAGAAAACAACCCGATGCAACAAGGTCATGGCGTCTTCGGTGTCCAGGGTGCGGCTCCAGTTGACGAGCATCCTGGCGGCGTCCCGGACCTCCGTGACGATCTGGGTGCGACAGGCGCGGGTTGACTGTTTGGGGACCTCGATGATTTTGCCTGTCGAGAGCAGCACGCTGTCCAGATTGACCAGTTTGGCGCGGGTGATGACCTGACCCGGGCGGTAAAGCACCTCGGGCACGCAGCCGCTGCCGCCAACTTCTGAATGCCCGCGCAGGAGGTAAGGCGCCTCCTGGCTGTGGACCCCCTCCATCTTCAACGGCGCCGTACAATGGGCCGTCCAGAGCACATTGCGCGCCGTGTCAAAGGTGGCGTTGCCCTGAAAACCGGCCCGGTCGAAGGCGTACTGGAACAAGAGCATGGTCAGCAAGGAATCCATGTCCCCCTCGCAGGCCGCCGGAATGCCGGCGTCACGCAGACGGGAAAAGCCCAGGCAGGGAAAGCCTTTCGGCAACCAACTCATGCAGGTGCCGATGGCCAGACCCTGCGCCTGTGCCTGCTGCACCAGCCGCTGCAGCGCCACCGAGATGCGGGCGGCCCTGGTGATGTCCTCGGGAGTCGGCTCAACAATCGCCCGCGCGTGCCGGGTCCAACGATCGGCCTCCGCCCGAACGGCCGCCTCGTCCGCGCCGGAGATCAGCGCGTCGAAATCGCTTTCCTTCACCTCCACGACCGTGGCGCCCAATCGCTTCTTCACCTCGGCGGGGGACCGGGCGGGCGCGGTGCCGCGCGCCGGCGGAAAGAGCAGGATCCGGGTCTTCTGCATCAGGGGAATGACCCGCAACAGTCGCAGCGCCCGCTCCAATTCATCATGGTCGCTGGTGGCAAAGAGGGTGACCCGATGCCCCTGCCGCTGCCAGCGGTGGGCGTACAGCCAGTCATGCCCACTGGCCGGCAGCGAAAACACCACCAGGGGATGCTTGCCCTCAAGAATCGGCCCGACCACCTGGGCCAGGCTGAAGAGGTTGAGGTTGACCGCCAGGACCGGCGTCCCGGGTCCCGCCTTTTGCAGGAGGGCGGCAGTTTGCTCGGCGCTGTGGGAATGGCCGAGGATCAGCTCAACATTGCCCAGGTCCCGCTCCGCCCGGGCAAGGCGGGTCTTCATGGCCTCCAACTGGCCGGCGTCCGCATTCCAACCCCGGTCCACCGGACCAGGTGGACCGGTGAACACCACGCCGATGCGGGACTTGCCCCGGGGCGGGGCGGGCTTGGACCCGGCGGCCCAAGCGTGCGTCCAGGTGGCGGTGGTGAGGACAATTCCCGCTGCCACTCCGGCCTGCAGGAACTCGCGTCGGGTGCAGGGTTCACACATAGGGGTAGCCACGGGGAAAATGGCGGAAACAAAGAGATTAGACAACTGGTTTTTCTCAGCAGTTATAAAAGCTCACGGCTTATGACAATTCCGGTTTGGTGTGTTCCTGGATCTTTGCGTTGGCCGCGCCCCGCTCCCGGAGGTTGCAAATGGGTGGCGACGGGGTTTCAAACCACCGCTATCCCTGCGGCGGGACGATGAGCCCGACGCCCCACCGGATTGCCCCACCCCGCGGCACGCCGAGGCTCTCGGCCGAACGCAAGCTACTCATCAAGGGTGGCGATTGGTTCGGAACCGGAAGCGGCGCTTTTGGCATTGTCAGCCGCGGGCCAAACGGGGATAAGCCTCGCTTTCCGGTCGCGCGACCGGGCGCGATGCGATTTTTGATGCTCAACTGGCGCGATCCAAAAAACCCGCAGGCCGGGGGGGCGGAGCGCGTCACAGAAGGTTATCTGGCGGCGCTGCGGGAGCGCGGCCATGAGGTGTACTGGTTTGCCTTTGCCTTTCCGGGCGCGCGGCGCGAGGAGGAACTGCGGGGCATTCGCGTGGTGCGCGGGGGCGGCAAGGGCACGGCCATCCTGGCAGCCTGGCGCTGGTATCGGCGCCAACCGCGCTTTGACCTGGTGGTGGACCAGCACCACGGTCTGCCGTGGTTTGCCCCCTGGTGGTGCCGCACCCGCTGTGTGGCGTACATTCACGAGGTCCTGGGCCCAATCTGGGGGGCCTTTTACCGGCCCCTGACCGCCGCGGTTGGCCGGCAACAGGAGCGGTGGACGCACTGGTTGTACCGGAACGTGCAGTTCTGGACCGCCTCCGCCAGCACCCGGGCCCAATTGGAGCGGCACGGTGTCCGCCGGGTGCATCTCATCCCCTACGGCGTGGACACCCGGGCGTTGCCGGTGCTGCCGGAGAAACCGCTCCAAGCACCGATCCGGCTGATCGCGGTCTCCCGCCTGGCGCCCAACAAGCGCATTGACCACGCCATTCGCGCCTACGCGCTCCTGCGGGAGCGCGGCGTGGACGCACGGCTCACGGTGGTGGGCACCGGCGTGGATGAAGCCAAACTCCACGCCCTGGCGGCCTTGCTCACCGCGCGCTGGCCGGTGGAGTTTACCGGGCCGCTGCCCGAGGCAGAAAAGGACGCCCGCCTGCGCGAGGCCCACCTGCTCTTGCACACCTCGATGCGCGAGGGCTGGGGCCTGAATGTCATTGAGGCCAACGCCCTGGGCACCCCCGCGGTCGTCTATCCGGTGTCGGGACTGCTCGAATCCACGCTGCACGACCGGACGGGCGTGGTGACTCCGACGGAAACGCCCGAGACGCTGGCTGAGGCCATTGAGGCGCTGCTGCGCGAGCCCGAGCGATACCAGCGCTACCGCGTGGCCGCCTGGGAACGCGCCAAGGAATTTCACTGGAGCCGGGTCCTGCCGGTGGCGTGTGAGTGGTTGGAGGCGCAGGCGAGGGGCGATCCGGCGCCAGCTCAGACCGGAGCCCATTCGTAGCGCACCCCCGCGAGACAACACACCGCCGCGGTCTCGCACCGGAGCACCAGCGGCCCCAAGGTCACGGGCCGGGCCCCGGTGGCGGTGATCGCCGCGTACTCGGCCGGGGTGAAATCGCCTTCCGGGCCCACCCAGAGCCCCACCTCGACCGGCGGTGCGGTGTGGGCGGCCCGGTATTCAGTAAACACCCGGCGGAGTGGCGCCGTCCCGGGCGCGAGGCAGGCGACCACGGCCAGGGAAGGGCGCCGGTGGTCGGCCAGCACCTCGGCCAGTGGGCGCGGGGGAAGAATTTCCGGGAGCCAGGGATTGCCGCATTGTTTGAGCGCCTCAACGGCCAGTTCTCGCCAGCGACGGACTTTGGCGGCGGCTTCGGGCGGGGTGAAGCGCGGCACGGAACGTTCGCTCAAGACCGGGGCCAGGCAGCGCACGCCCAACTCGACGGCCTTTTGCACAATCCATTCCATGCTGCGGGTTTTGGCCACGGCCTGGTACAGCGTCGCGGCCGGCACAAGCGGCGGGCGTTCCTCGGTGAGCCGCACGGCAAGGGTGAGCGTGCGGGAACCGGTGGCGGTGATTTCTCCGCTCAGGATGTGCCCCTCGCCATCGAGCACCTGCACGCGATCGCCACGTCCCAGCCGGAGCACATGCAGCGCGTGATGCGCCTCGGAACCTTGCAAGGTGAGCACCGGCGCGCGGGCGGCGGCAGGCGGCAGGTAAAAACGGTGCATGGCCGGCGGCGGACGGCGCGCGGGCTCAGCGGAACAGGTCGCGGGCGCGCTCCCAGAAACTCTTGCTGCGCGGGTTGGTGCTCGCGTCGCAGAGGGCGGCGAATTCCTCCAGCTTGGCCCGCTGGGCGGCGGTCAGGCGGGTGGGCACCTCCACGACCACGCGCACGTGCAGGTCGCCATGGCCGTAGCCGTGGACGTTGCGCACGCCCTTGCCCTTGAGGCGAAAGACCGTGCCGGATTGGGTGCCGGGTGGGATGCGAATCAGCGCGGACCCGTCGAGGGTGGGCACGTTCAGTTCGGCGCCCAACGCCGCTTGGGGGAAACTAATGGGCACCTCGCACATCAGGTCGTCGCCCTCGCGCTGGAAGAGGTCATGCGGCTGGACGTGCAGGATCACGTACAGGTCGCCGGGCGGGCCGCCGAGGCGGCCCGGTTCGCCGTTGCCGCTGGAGCGCAGGCGGGTGCCGGTGTCCACGCCCGGCGGGATGCGGAGGGTGACGGGGACGGTCTTTTCACGCTGACCGGTACCCTGGCAGGCGCGGCAGGCGCGTTCGACCACCCGGCCCACGCCGCCGCAGCGGGGGCAGGTTTGGCGCACCCGCATAAACCCGCCAAGCACCTGTTCCACGCTGCCCCGACCGCCGCAGGCGGGGCAGCTCTTGCGCCCGGCGCCGGGTTCGGCCCCGGAGCCGTGGCAGGCGTCGCAGGACACCGGTTTGGTGAGGGAGATGGTTTTTTCGCAACCCTTGACCGCCTCTTCGAAGGTGATTTCGAGGTCGTAGCGCAGGTCGGCTCCCCGCTCGGCCCCGCCCGGACCCCGTCGGGCCTGGGCGCCGAACAGCTCGTCGAGGATGCCCCCGCTGCTGCCGAACACCTCCCGGAAAATCTCAAACGGATCGTGGAATCCGCCGAAACCGCTGCCGGGGCGTCCGGCGCCGGCGCGCGCGCGCGGATCGAAGGCCGCGTGACCGTACTGGTCATAGGCAGCCCGGCGTTCAGGGTCGCTCAGCACTTCATAGGCCTCGCCCAGTTCCTTGAATTTCTCCTCGGCGGTTTTGTTCCCCGGGTTTTTGTCCGGGTGCAGTTTCACCGCCAGCTTGCGGTAGGCCTTTTTGATTTCCTCCGGGCTGGCGTCGCGGCTGACGCCGAGGACCTCGTAATAATCGCGCTTGGCCATCAACTTCCCGCGTCAGGACGCCGGGGTTTCGGATTGGGCCACGATGACGCTGGCCGGGCGCAGCAGCCGGCCGTGGAGGCGGTAGCCCCTGCGCTTCTGTTGCAGGACGTGGCCTTCGGGCACGGTGCTGGAGGGGTGCTGCGCCACGGCTTCATGGAGGTTGGGATCAAACGGCTGGCCCGCGGCGTTGATTTCCTCAACGCCGGCCTCGGCCAGGACCTGCCGGAGCTGGTTGTGGATCATGTGCACGCCGGTCTTGAAGGCCTCGAGGTTGCCGGCCGGGTCGGCGGCGGCCAGCGCCGCCTCGAAATTGTCAAGCACGGGCAGGAGTTTGCGCACCAACCCTTCGTGGGCGAACTGAAGCGCTTCCGTCCGCTCGCGGGCGACCCGCTTGCGATAATTGTCCAGCTCGGCCACCGCGCGCACGTAGCGGTCCCAGTTTTCCTCCGCCTTGGCCGCCCGCGCGGTCAATTCCTCGATCTGCTCCGCGGTCAGGGTTTGGGGAATGGCCAGAGGCTCCCCGCCCGGCGCGGAGTTGCCCGCAGTCGCGCGCGCTTCCGGTGCGGGCATCGGGTCGGATGGCGACCCGGCCGCCGATTCGATCGTCTCGGTCGGCGCCGGCGTGTTTCGCATGTCGGTGGTTTTCATGCTCTGGCATCTTCTTTCTCGAACCCCGTCCCGGGACACGGCGGCGCGGCACTTGACGAACCCGCGCACGGCTCGACCGGGAACCTCCCGCGCCACTGCCGGGAGGCGGCCTCCCCCACTCGAGACGGGACGTCGTAAAGCCGTCAGCTTGGTCGGCCGTGTCCCTCTCCGGACGCAACCGCCTGCCCGGAACAGGAAGGGCAGCCTAAATGAAAACAACCCAGCAGGCAACCGCCGGGTCCATCGGACCACTTCGCGGAAGCTCGTTCGTATTTAAGGCAAATGGGGGTAGCCCTGCCGGCGTGCCGGCACTCCCACTCGAACAACCGGTTTCGACCCCGCGCCGGGGTCGGCGGGAAACAGTCAGAACTCGGGCACTGCCCGGTACGGCCCACCACCCCACCACCCACGGCCTTCTGACCGTTCTGCCACCACCGCGAGCCGCGACACCCCGGCTTAATCCGGGCGTGCAGTCAGCCCACCGTGCGCACGGCGTTCTCCGTGCCGTAGGGGTTGGGCACCCGCAGGGTGCACTCGGGATCGTCCCGCCACTCGCCATCCACCAGGAACCGGTAGTGGTAAGTCCCGGGCGCCAGCGAGACCTGGACCTTCCAAACCCCGCCGCCGGCGGGTTTCATGGCGATGGGATGCTGTTGCCAGTGGGTGAAATCGCCCACCAGGGACACATTCGAAGCGCCGGGCGCCCTGATGCTGAATTCTTGAGGAATCAAGGGGGTTTTTGGGGTCTTGCTCATGGTGTCTCCGGAGTTTCGGAATTGGATGGTACGCTTCAAACCGCAGGAATTTACGCGCCGCGCGCCAAACCGCCAAATGCCTTCGGGCCAATTTCCACCCCCGCCGCACGGATAACGGGGGCGGACTGGGGAATGTCGTCACCGGGTTCAGGGCGCCGACGCGGGAGCGGCCTCCAGCCAATTCAGAAGCCGTTGACGCAGCGCCGGGGCACTCAAAACGCCGCCGGTTGCCGCCAGCGGCCGCCCGTCACGGAAGAACATCAAAGTGGGCACACCGGTGATCCGGTAACGCGCGGCCAGCTCCCAGTCCCGATCCACGTCCACCTTCACGAATTTCACGCGGTCGCCGAACTCGGTGGCCACCTCGCTCAACACCGGGGCCAGCCGTTTGCACGGGCCGCACCAGGTGGCGTAGAAGTCCACCAACACGGGGGAGGCAGCTCGCAGCACCTCGGCCTCAAAATCAGCGGTGGACACCGGGCGCACCGGTCCGTCGGTGCGGCGCAGTTCGCGTCCGCCCGCCAGGTCGCGCGCGCCGCCGGCGTAGAACAACAACCCGCACACGCCCCCAAAGAGGGCCCCACGCCACCAGCTTGCCGTGAGTGGACAAGTTCCGGAACTGCACTGACCGACGTAACCGAGCGCCGCGCCCAGACCGGCACCCACCAAGACGCTGAGAATCAGGGTCAGCATGGAAACCCGTTTCAAGTCGTCAGCCCCAGGGAAATTCGCCGGGTTCGACACGGGGCCTTCTCCCGCCGACCCGCGTCTTCACCAGACAGGATCGTTTGTGGTACCGCTTGGAGTCGCTCATCACTATCGGGTGGAGAGCCGGCAGCGGGGCGGAAGTTACAGGACATTGCCGGAAAAGCGCCCGGGGCGTTCACGCCCGCGGGTGTGTCTCATCATAGACCCGTTTGAGCCGCTCCGTGGTCACATGGGTATAAACCTGGGTCGTGGCCAGATGCGCGTGCCCCAGCAGTTCCTGCACGCTGCGCAGGTCGGCGCCGGCGTCCAGCAGGTGCGTGGCAAAACTGTGGCGGAGCTTGTGCGGGGTGAGAGCCGGGTCCAGCCCCGCGTGGACTAGGTAATGCTTCAGGCGGAGCTGCACCTGGCGCGGCGTCAATGGCCGCCCCTCCCCATCCCGCCCGGTGAACACCGGCTCGCCCGGCCCGGGCGGGGGCGTCCGCCGGGACCAGTAGGCGCGAATGGCCTCCAGGGCGGGGGCGCCGATGGGAACCAGCCGTTCCTTGCGGCCCTTGCCGCGCACACGGACCAGTTGCTCGGCGAAGTGGACGTCCTCGACCCGCAACCCGCACAGCTCGCTGATGCGCAGGCCGCAGGAATAAAGGGTCTCCAGCATGGCGGCGTCGCGCCAGAGCCCAAGCTCGCGCGCGGCGGTTTCCCGGGTTTCACCGCTCCGGCGGAGTTCCTCCCGTTCGCGCGCCGGCGCCGCCAGCAGGGCTTCCATTTGGTCCCGGGTAAGGAACGTGGGCAGCCGCCGCGGCGCGCGGGGCAGGGTCAGGTCGCGAATGGGCATCTGCGTCGCCTCGCCGCGGCGGATGAGGAACCGGTAAAAAGTGCGCAGGGCGCTGAAACGCAACTGCACCGCGGAACGGCTGAGGGAGCGCCGGCCCAGGTGCCGGAGGTAGGCCCGAAAATTATCCCGCGTCAGCGCCGACCAGTCCGGCGCGCGGCCCCGTTCCGCGCGATGCCAGGTCATGAATTCGCCGAGAGTGTGCCGGTAGTTTCGGAGGGTGTGCGGGGAAGCGCCCCGTTCAGCAGCCAGGTGGGCCAGAAACGACTCCACGTGCGCATCCTGCGCACCGTCCTCTGAGTCCGGACACGGGGCGGTTCGCTTGGCCGGGGCGGGATTCATGAATGGACAGACACGACGGGCGGCAGGAACAGCGGAACCCGGTCTGCTACCGGTACTTGATGGCCACCCCGACGATCACCCGACCTTGGATGGTACTGACACTCGGCGCCCAGTACGGCCCGCTAAACCACCACCCCGTGACCTGGGTCCGGTCTTGGACGATGAATACGGCGTCGGCGCCGAGCCGTGCGGCCTCGCGCCGGAATCGCTCTTCGATTTTTTGCACGTTGGGCGGCGGGGAAATGGACGTGTCCATGACAATCTCGCCCAGCCGGTCGTGCGGGCGCTCCGGAGGCGCGGTGAGGATGGCGATTTGCTCCGGCCGGGTGGGAGCGGGTCGGGGTGCCCCCAGGTAAGTGATGGTGCGGGCGTGATAATACCGGCAGCCAACAGCCAGCAGGGTCACCAGCGGCAGGAGTACCAGCAGGAAGCGTGAGAAAGTTTTCATCAGCGGGGCTGGAGGTCAACGTTCGCACAGCCGACGCAGCACCTTGGGGGTCAGCAACCAGATCAGGCGGGCGCAGCGGCCGGTTTCGAGCTTTTGAGCGTCCAGCCGGGCCAGGCCTCCTTTTTTGAAGACCAGAGCCGGGCCGGGGCCGCCCGCGATGAGCAGGGCGGCGAGTTCGCTCAGGTGCGGTTCATGGCCCACCAGCAAGACGCGGGCGGGTTTCGGGCGCCAAGTGTCGAGCTGGGACAGCAGTTTCGCCGAGTCCGGGGGGATGGCCAGGTGCGGCGAGTCGTGCAACCGCCGGCTCAGTCCCAGTTCTTCGGCGACGATTTCCGCGGTCTGGCGCGCGCGGCGGAACGGGCTGGTCAGGATCAGGTCGAAATCCACCTCGAGACGGCGCAGGGCGGCGGCAATTTCGCGGACGCGCTTGATGCCCTTGGCGGTCAGGGCGCGTTCGCTGTCGCGGGTGGCGTTGGCGGTGGTCCGCAGCCCGGCCGGTCCATGCCGCATCAAGTACAGTTCCACGTCCCCAAAATCGGCCCGGGGCGCGCGGCTGGCAAGTCCACGTCGGTGGCAAAAAAGCGACGCCGCTGGGGGCGGCGTCGCGGCAAGCCCTCGGGGGTTGGGGGCTTCAGGCCTCCCAGCCGGCGCGGTTGGCGCGGCTGACGTACCGGGCGGCCTCGGGGACATTGGGCGATTTCATGTTCGGGCCGTCCCATTCCATGCGCACGCCCTCGCCCACGCGCAGGGCGATGCACCCCAGGAGGATGATTTCGGTGAGGTAGGCGGCGATGTCGAAGTTCGAGTAGGCCGGGGTGCCGTCGCGCATCATCCGGAACCATTCCTCCATGTGGCCGGGGGAGCGCGGGATGCTCTGCGGCACGCCCTTGGCGGCTTCGTGTTTGTCGCCGGAAATGAATTCTTCTTCGCCCTTCATAGCCAGGTAGAACTGCGCTCCGTAGTCATCGGGCGAGAAGAGCTTGCCCTTTTCACCGATGATCAGGGCCCCGCTGCCCGGCAGGTTGCCCTGGGTGGCGATGATTTCTTTCACCCTGTCCGTATCGGGCCGCAGGGGTTTGAGCGGGTCGTTCGGGTTGCCGTCGTACCACCAGAACTTGAGCGGGGGCAGGCCGTCTCGTTCGGGAAACTCGAAGCGGATGCGGGTGGTCTTGGGGAAGGTCTCTGGGTAGAAGCGCGAGCCCAGTTCATACTCCACCACGGTGGGATACCCGAGCTTCAGGGCGCGGAAAGGCATGTTGACGGTGTGGCAGGCCATGTCGCCCAACGCGCCGGTGCCGAAGTCAAACCAGCCCCGCCATTGGAAGGTGTGGTAGATGCCCTTCTTGTACGGGCGCATCGGGGCGGGGCCGATCCAGGAATCCCAGTCCAGGGTTTCGGGAATCGGGTCCGCGCCGGGCGGGCGCTCATACGCCTGGCGCCAGACCGGGCGATTGGACCACACGTGCAGTTCCAGCGGCTTGCCGATAACGCCGGCCTGGACAACCTCGACGGCGCGGCGCAGCCCGCTCTCGGCGCTGCCCTGGTTGCCCATCTGCGTGGCGAGCTTTTTCTCCGCGGCCAGTTTGCGGATCACGCGCGCCTCGGCCACGGTCTGCACCAGCGGCTTTTGCACAAAGGCGTGCTTGCCCATTTTCATGGCGCGGATGGTGGCCACGCCGTGGGTGTGGTCGGGTGTGGACACGGTCACCGCATCAATCTCCCGGCACATCTCGTCCAGGAGCTTGCGGAAGTCCGTGTACTGTTTGGCGTTGGGGAATTCCTTGGCCTTCCGGGCCAGGGTGTTCCGGTCCACGTCGCAAATGGCGACGATGGTGCCGCCGCAGCGTTTGGCGTCGCTGCTGTCGCTGTCGCCCTTGCCGCCCACGCCGATGCAGGCGATGTGGATGCGGTCGTTGGCGCCGAGCACCTGGCCCACAAAGGGGAAAGCCAGCGCGGCGGTACCCAGGGCGGACGAAGTGCGGCTGAGAAACTGACGTCGAGTCAAGGTGTTCATGGTCTGCTGTTGTACGACTGCCCCGCTTCGGAGCGGGAGCCCGGTCCGGGGCCGGCGCCCGGGCCGGACGGTTAAAAACCACGGCCGGCTCAAGCCTCGGACGCAAGCGCGAAGGCGCTTGTTCACAGGGCGGCTTCGGCTCGGCATACGCGGCGAGCCCCCTTCTTGCCCCGTCCTCTGCAGCCGGACAAGCCAATTCTCTGCCGCGCACACGGCGGGGGGGAATGACTTGTCTCAAGAAAGGCAAGGCGGATGCGGCCCGGTCAACGGCGGATTGCCACCAGATGCCGAGCGCCAGCCCGCCGTCCCGGTCCGGGTTCATCCGGGTTGGAGGGGTTGGCGCACATCGGCAGTCCGTCAGCATTGGGAATGCGCTTGCCATGCGAGGATGCCGTCCCGCATAATCAGCAGCGTTGACGGGACGGCGGATTCCCTCAAGGAGGCCCCGGCAATGCCGTCGAGCCGTTGGCGGCCGGGCGGTGAGTTTTCCGGTGGTGGGATGCCGGAGTGGTCAATCGGAACAGACTGTAAATCTGTCGGGCTAACGCCCTACGAAGGTTCGAATCCTTCTCCCACCACCATTACCCCCAAACTCTTCCGCAGGCATAATCCGCGTATGAGCGGAGGATGAAGAGCGGAAGGTGGGGGGAGAGGCTGGAGCGGGTGAAGGGAATCGAACCCTCGTCTCAGGCTTGGGAAGCCCGCGTTCTACCATTGAACCACACCCGCAACGCCCGAAATAAAGAACCGATTTCCCCGCTGGTGCAAGTGCGAACTGCCAGCCAGAAGGCCCGCCGGGGGCGGGGTGGCGGCTCCGGAACGGAATTCCGGCTTGCGGGCGGCGACGGTGTCTCATTAAGGTTTGCCTGTTCCCTGCGGAAGCGGTGAACCCGTAAGTCTCCAAAACACACTCAACTGATTGCAGGCCTATGCCATCACCCGTTTATCACGCTTCAATTGAGGGCGCCCAGCACGGCGCCAAGTCCCTGGCCGAGTTCCTGGCGTACGCGAAACGTTCCGGCGCCAGCGGCGCCCAACCGTCCAACTACATGTTGCAGGCCGGCAACGGCTTCAAGAGCGCCCAGGAGATCAGGGACACCTTCGCCCAGGCGGGACTCAGCCTGGACGGCATCTCCTGTCACTGCCCCTTGTGGGTGCACACCACGGCCTGGACCGGCAGCCCGAGCATTCGTCCCTTCATCCCGGCGGACGTGGCCAAAAAGTCGCCCGCGGAAATCGAGCAGTGGGCCGAGGATTACCTGCTCCGGCTCTTTGACCTGGCCGCCGAACTGGGGGTCAAGATTTTGCCCACCTTCTGGGGCCTGGCCTTCGGCTGGGAGGTGGCAAGCGGTTATCCGTGGGGCTTCTGGTCCGGAGCGGACTTCGACCTGATCAAGGAGGGTCAGGAGCGGTTTGTGAAAAAGACCGCCAAAATCCGCCAGGCCGCCAATGACCGCGGGCTGATTCTCTGCCACGAAATTCACCCCGGCACGGCCGCCATGTGCGCAGACGACTTCAACATGCTGGTGGAAATCTGCGACGGCGACAAATGCCTGGGCGTGAACGCCGATCCCAGCCACTGCTGGGAGGGAGAAAGCTGGGAAACACGGTTCCTGAAGGTCGGCCCGCGGGTCTATGCGGCGCACATCAAGAACTTCGTCATCCGCCCCGGCATGCCGCTGCGCAAGATGAACGGCAACTGGCCCGAGCGCGCCATGCAATTCGTGGACCTGCCCTCGGGCGAGATCAACATGCAACGCTACGCCGAGGTGCTGCTGCACATCGGTTACCCGGCCCGCTACAAGCAGGTCATGGGCACCCAGACCGCCCCGCTGGTGGTCGAGGCCGAGAGCGCCCACAAGGACCTCGATTGGACCAGCGCCAACGGCATCGCCTACGTGCGCGATCACCTCACCTGGCCCGCGGCCGCCGGCTCGTTCGAAGAAGGCATGGGAGCCTGAGGTCGGGTTTTTTCCCCAGTTTACCCCATTCACAGGGGCGCCCGCCGGGCGCCCTGTTTTTTCCAGGGCCGTCCGAGAGTTGACGAGCCTCGAGGTCATCAGCCCGGCAACCTTTCATGTCTTCGCGCCTTCTTGTGTGAGTGCTGCCGGCGGTTTCCCGGGCTGCAGGACTCGGCGAGACTCCCGCTCCATCGGAGCCGGGTGCCGGCGTCTGACGTCGGAGGTCTGGACACGAATCCGGTGGACAGGGAAGGCGCGCCGGCTTGGCGGGGTCTGGCCGGCTCGGCTATAAGCCGGGCGTGCCCGCGCCCGAGATTTCCATCCTGGCCCGGCCGGTGAGCGTCCTGTGGGGCGTGGGACCGGAGCGCGCGGCTCTGCTGGAGCAGTTGGGCATCCGCACGGTGGGCGAGCTGCTGCTGCACCGCCCCCGCCGATACGAGGACCGCCGGCAGCCGCGCTCGATTCGTTCCCTGCAACCGGGCGAGACGGCGCTGACCGGCGGGCGGATTGTGGCCGCCGGGGTCAAGCGCTGGGATCGCGGCAGTCGCAGCCTGTTCGAGTTGATTCTAGAGGACGGCACCGGCCGCCTGCACTGCCGGTGGTGGAACCTGCCGTTTCTGGAAGGTCAGTTTCAGGTGGGCGAGGAACTGGTCGTGCACGGCCGGGTGCGCTCGCTCAAGCCCGTCACCATGGACCATCCCGAGACCGAGGTGGTGGAGGGGGGCGAGGAACGGTCCGTGCACGTGGGCCGCATCGTGCCGGTCTATCCCCTCACCGCCGGCCTGACCCAGCGATGGCTGCGCGGATTGATGTGGCGCGCGCTGCAGCTCGCTGCCTCCCAGATACCCGATCCCTGGCCGCCGGTGACCGCGGCCACGGGACTGCCCCGCGGCGAGGCGCTCCGGCGGCTGCACTTCCCCGAGACCGACGCCGACGCCGAAACCGCGCGTCGGCGGCTGGCGCTGGACGAGTTTTTCGAGCTGCAACGGGCCATTCAGCGTCGCCGCCGCGCGCTTCAAACCCGGGCCGCCGCGCTGCCCTGTGCCGGCGACAATCGCTGGATCCGGCCGTTTCTGGCGCGTTTGGGGTTTGCCCTCACCGGGGCGCAGACCCGGGTGTTGCGGGAAATTCGCGCCGACCTGCGGGGGCCGCAACCCATGCGGCGGTTGCTGCAGGGAGACGTGGGCTCGGGCAAGACCGTGGTGGCCGCCTGCACCGCGCTGATGGCGCTGGAAAGCGGTTACGACACGGCGTTCATGGCGCCCACGGAGGTCCTGGCCCGGCAGCAGTACGAGCGCTTCCGCGAGTGGTTCGCCCCCCTGGGCATCCCGGTGGTGTTGCTCACGGGCAGTCACCAGGCGGCGGAGGCCGGCGCCGGCGCCGCGCCCCTGTTCGAAAATTCCGCCGGCGGCAGCGCCGCTCGGCCGCCCACGCTGACGGTGGGCACGCATGCCCTGCTTGAACGGCGGTTTGCACCGGAGCGGCTGGGGTTGGTGATCATTGACGAGCAGCACAAATTCGGCGTCGCGCAGCGCGAAAAGCTCGTGCGCAAGGGGCGGTATCCGCACCTGCTGGTAATGACGGCAACGCCCATCCCGCGCACACTGGGCCTGACGTTGTACGGGGATCTGGACGTGTCGGTGATTGACGCGCTGCCGGGCGGGCGGGGGACGCTGCGCACCTTTGTGCGCACGGCGGATCGCCTGCCGAAAGTCTGGGAATTCGTGCGCGCCCAACTGCGCCAGGGCCGCCAGGCGTTCGTGGTGTATCCACGCGTGGAGGAAGCGGACCCGGTGGCGGGAGTCAAGGCCGTGCTGGCGGAGTCCGAGCGTCTGCGGGCGACGCTTGCGCCGCACCGGGTGGGGCTGCTGCACGGCCGACTGAGCGCGGAGGAAAAGGCCCGGGTGATGGCGGCCTTTCGCGCGAACCACCTGCAGGTGCTGGTGACCACGTCGGTGATCGAGGTGGGCGTGGACGTGCCCAACGCCAGCGTGCTGGTGGTGGAAAACGCCGAGGGCTTCGGCCTGGCGCAACTGCACCAGTTGCGCGGGCGGGTGGCCCGCAGCCCACACCCGGCGTATTGCATCCTCGTGGCCGCCGCCAAAACCCCCGAGGCCCGCGAGCGACTGCGCGTGCTGGAGGAAACCACCGACGGCTTCCGCATTGCCGAAGCGGACCTGCGCCTGCGCGGGCCGGGTGAGTTGCTGGGCCAGGCCCAGAGCGGTCTGCCCCGCTTCCGGTTTGGCGATCTCGCCGGCGATCTGATCCTGGTGGAGCAGGCGCGGGCGCTCGCCCGGGAGTGGTTGGCCTCCGGAGCGGCGGCGGCCGGAGGCGGCGACTCAACCCGCGCGGCGCTTTCCGCGTCCGCGTCCAGACCTTGATCGAGGCGGGGAATTGGAACCGCGCCGGACGGTCGTTCCGGCAAAAGGTCAAGACGGCGGACCCGACGCCCGTCCCGCCGCGCGCGAACCGGGCGGGTCGCCGTTCAGACCGGTTTCCAGGTGGAAATGATGCGCATGTACTGGGCGCGCTCGAAGGCGGTCGGGTCCGGGCACTTGATCTGGCTCATCGAGCCTTTCATCTGGGCCACGGATTCGTACTCATGCTCCTCCATCCAACGCTTCATTTCCTGCTCGATGACGGCGATCTGTGCCATGCCTTTGCGCAGCAGCACCGAGCAGAGCATGGTCACGTCCGCGCCGGCCATGAGCATTTTGAGCGCGTCGTAGGCGGTGTGGATGCCGCTGGTGGCGGCCAGGCTGGCTCGCAGGCGGCCGTAAAGGATGGCAATCCAGCGCAAGGGCAGCCGCCGGGCCTGGGGGGTGCTGAGCAGGATGCTGTGCTCGACCTCGAGGTTTTCGAGATCAATGTCCGGCTGGTAAAACCGGTTGAAGAGCACCAGGCCGTCAGCGCCCGCCTGATCCAGTTGGCGGGCCATGTGCGCCATGTTGCTGAAGTACGGTCCCAGTTTGACGGCGACGGGGAGGGACACCGCCGCCTTCACCGCGCGCAGGACGTCGAGGTAGGTTTGCTCGACAGCGGTGCCGGGCAGATCGGGATCGGTGGGGATGTAGTAGATGTTCAGCTCGAGGGCGTCGGCGCCGGCCTGTTGGATTTGGCGGGCGTACTCGGTCCAGCCGCCGACGGACACGCCATTGAGGCTGGCGATGACCGGCAGGCGGGTGGCCGCCTTGGCCTGCTGAATCAGCTCGAGATAGTCGTCCGGCCCGACGCGATACTCGCCGACCTGGGGGAAATAGCTCAGGGCCTCGGCAAAGCTCTCGGTGCCCTTTTCCAGCATGGTGTCCAGTTCCGCGCTTTCGCGCCGGAGCTGCTCCTCAAAGACCGAGGGCAGCACGACGGCGCCGGCGCCGGCGTCCTCGGCGCGTTTGATTTCGTCCAGCTCCCGCGTCAGCGGGCAGGCCGAGGGCATGAGCGGACTGCGCAACTGGAGTCCGAGGTAGGTGGTGCTCAGGTCCATGGTGTGGTCTCGGGTTGCTCTGGTGAGGAAGGCGGGGCGTGCCGGCGCCGTGCGAGGAGGGCGCCGGCGCCGGCAATTCAGGCCGCTTCCGAGGTGGCGGGCGTGACCGGGATGCCGGCCGCGGGGGCGCCGTTGGGTTTCCGCGCGGCGAGGTAGGCGTACAGTTGCCAGCGGGCCTCGGCGTCGCGCTGGGCCGCCTCGAAGAGGCGGCGGGCGTCCTCGGGTCTGCTCTTGGTGAGCATCTTGAACCGGTTTTCGGCCAGGAAATAGTCGGCCACCTTGAGTTTTGCCGCCGGCGAATCCAGTTGGAGCGGGTTTTCGCCCGCCGCGGCCCGGCGCGGGTCGTAGCGGTACAGCAGCCACTGGCCGGACTCGACGGCGAGCTTCTGGTGCCGGGCGCCGACGCCGCGGTCGAGGTCAATGCCGTGGGCGATACAGTGGCTGTAAGCGATGATCAGCGAGGGGCCGGGGTAGCTTTCGGCTTCGAGCAACGCGCGCAGGGTGTGCTCGTCCTTGGCGCCCATGGCCACGCTAGCCACGTACACGTTGCCGTAGCTCATGGCGATGAGGCCGAGGTCCTTCTTGCGGGCGGGCTTGCCGCCGGCGGCGAACTTGGCCACCGCGCCGCGCGGGGTGGCCTTCGAGGCCTGACCGCCGGTATTCGAGTACACCTCGGTGTCCATGACCAGCAGGTTCACGTCGCGGCCGCTGGCCAGGACGTGGTCCAGGCCGCCGTAGCCGATGTCGTAGGCCCAGCCGTCGCCGCCGAAAGCCCAGACACTCTTGCGCACCAGGGCATCGGCCACGCCGAGGAGCATGCGGGCGTCGCTGCCGGTCAGCCCGGCCAGTTTGGCCTTGAGGGCCGCCACCCGCTCGCGCTGCTCGTAGATGCCGGCCTCGTCGCGTTGGTCGGCCCGGAGTAGGCCGGTGACCAGGTCGTCGCCCAGTTGCGGGGCCAGGCGCTGGACCAGTTCGCGGGCGAATTCCGCCTGTTTGTCCAGGGAGACCCGGAAGCCGAGCACGAACTCGGCGGTGTCCTCGAAGAGCGAGTTGTTCCAGGCCGGGCCGCGGCCGTACTGGTCCACGCAGTACGGGGTGGTGGGCAGGTTGCCGCCGTAGATCGAGGAGCACCCGGTGGCGTTGCCGATGATCATCCGGTCTCCGAAGAGCTGGGTGACCATCTTGATGTAGGGCGTCTCGCCGCAGCCGGCGCAGGCGCCGGAGAACTCGAACAGCGGCCGCATGACCTGTTGCTGGCGGAGCTGGGTGACCTTGATCTTGCGGCGGTCGAACTCCGGCAGATTCAGGAAAAACTCCCAGTTTTCCCGCTCCTGGGCGCGCAGCGGCGCCTGCGGGTGCATGTTGATGGCCTTGAGCCGGGGTTCGCTCTTGTTCTTGGCCGGGCAGACGTCCACGCACAGCACACAGCCGGTGCAGTCCTCCGGCGCGACCTGGATGGTGTACTTGAGGCCCTTCCACTCGGGGGCGCGGGCGTCGGCGGATTTGAAGGTGGGCGACGCGCCCGTCAGGGCGGAGGGCTCGTACACCTTGGCGCGGATGGAAGCGTGCGGGCAGATGGCCGCGCATTTGCCGCACTGGATGCAGGTCTTGGGGTCCCACACGGGAATTTCCAGGGCCAGGTTGCGTTTCTCGTACTGGGCGGTGGCCGTGGGGAAGGTGCCGTCGGGCGGGAAGGCGCTGACCGGCAGCGATTCGCCCTCGCCGGCGTAAATGCGGCCCAAGGTGTTGCGAATCTCCGGCGGGGCCTTGGCGCTGAAGGGCGGGGGCAGCTCGAGGGAGCTGGTGACCCGGTCCGGCACGGGCACCTCGAAGAGGTTGGCCAGGGTTTGTTCGACAGCGGCGATGTTTTTGCGCACCACCTCCTCGCCCTTTTTGCCGTAGGTTTTGCGAATGGCTTTCTTGATCTGCTCGATGGCCTCCTCGCGCGGGAGCACGCCGGAGAGGGCAAAGAAGCAGGTCTGCATGATCGTGTTGATGCGGCCTCCCATGCCCGCGGCCCGGGCGACGCTGATGGCGTCAATCACGTAGAACTTCGCCCGTTTGTTGATCAGGCTTTGCTGCACCGGGCGGGGGAGTTTGTCCCAGACCTCCTCCGGTCCGTACGGGGTGTTCAGCAGGAAGGTGCCGCCCGGCACCAGCGGCTTGAGCATGTCGTACCGCTCCAGGAACACCGGTTGGTGGCAGGCCACGAAGTTGGCCCGGCTGACCAGGTAGGTGCTGGGAATGGGGTCCGGCCCGAACCGCAGGTGGGACACGGTGACAGCGCCGGCCTTCTTGGAGTCGTACACGAAGTAGCCCTGGGCGTAGTTTTCGGTGTCCTCGCCGATGATTTTGATCGAGTTCTTGTTCGCTCCCACGGTGCCGTCGGAGCCCAGGCCGTAAAACAGCGCGCGGGTAACGCTGGCCGGTTCGATGGACCACTCCGGATCGTAGGCCAGACTGGTGTGGGTGACGTCGTCCTGGATGCCCACGGTGAAGTGATTCTTCGGCCGGTCGCCGGCGCCGTTGTCAAAAATGGCCTTGATCATGGCCGGGGTGAACTCCTTCGAAGACAGTCCGTAGCGGCCGCCCAGCACCCGCGGGCGCACCGCCGGGGCGCCGGTGTTCGCGATCCCCCCTTCGGCAATGGCGGCGACAACGTCCAGGTACAGCGGCTCGCCCGGCGCGCCCGGTTCCTTGGTGCGGTCCATGACGGTCACGGTTTGCACCGTGGGGGGCAGCACGGCCAGGAACCGGCGCACGTCAAAGGGCCGATACAGGCGGACCTTGATCACCCCGAACTTGCCGCCCTCCTCGTTGAGGTAGTCCACGGTGGCCTCGGCCGTCTCGCCCGCCGAGCCCATGATCACCAGCACCTGGGTGGCATCGGGAGCACCCACGTAATCAAACAGCCGGTACCGGCGTCCCGTGAGGCCGGCGAACTTGTCCATCACCTTCTGGGTGATGTCCGGGCAGGCCAGGTAGAAGGGATTACAGCGTTCGCGCGCCTGGAAGAACACGTCCGGGTTCTGGGCGGTACCGCGCAGCACCGGGCGATCCGGGTTGAGGGCGCGCTGCCGATGGGCCAGCACCAGTTCCTCGTCAATCATCTGGCGCATGATGTCCTCGGTCACCAGCTCGATCTTGGAAACCTCATGCGAGGTGCGGAAACCGTCGAAGAAGTGCAGGAACGGCACGCGGGCCTCGAGGGCGGCAGCCTGGGCAATGAGGGCGAAATCCATGGCCTCCTGCACGGACGCCGAACTGAGCATCGCGAAGCCCGTGGTGCGCGCGTGCATCACGTCGCTGTGGTCGCCGAAGATAGACAGCGCGTGGGTGGCCACCGTGCGCGCGGAGATGTGGAAGACCGTGGGCGTCAATTCGCCGGCGATCTTGAACATGTTGGGAATTTTGAGCAGCAGCCCCTGGGAGGCGGTAAAGGTGCAGGTGAGCGCCCCGGTTTGCAGGGCGCCGTGCACCGCGCCGGCGGCCCCGGCTTCGCTTTGCATTTCCACCACCGTGGGCACCGTGCCCCAGAGGTTTTTCACCCCCTCGGCCACCCACTGGTCACACCACTCGCCCAAGTTCGAGGAGGGGGTAATCGGGTAAATCGCCATCACCTCGTTGCAACGGTAGGCCACGTAGGCCACGGCCTCGTTGCCGTCAACGGTCGCAAAGACTTTGCTCATGCTTCAAACTCCGGATCGCGTGGTGACCGTCCCGGCCGACGCCGGGAGGTCCGCCCGCCTGGTGCGTCGGCAGACTCCCGTCCCGGGACCTTCCCGGGTCGGACGCCCAGGAACGTGCCCTCCGCGCCGCCGCGGGGCTCCACATGCCTTGGCCACTGCTTGTCCTTTTTTGCGTCAGCGGCCCGGCGGTTGGGACCCGGCCGGCGCGCCCGCCGGTCGTTCGGGGGAGTTTACTTGATGCCGGCTAACCGCTCGCGCCACAGGCGGTACAACGCCACCGTGGCGCGCACATCCCGCAGGCAGTAGTCGGCGATTTCGCGGTGGCGGCCCTCGGCCAGCAATTGATTGATGTTCCTCCCGGTTACTCCGTGTCCCTTGGGCGAATCAATCCCGAAAGCCTTGCAATAAAAATCCAGGTTGAACCGGCGGGCGGCGCCGTCGCGACCGCTGACGCCGTAGAAGGTTAGTTGTTCGGCCAGGTCGCAGTGCGGTTCGGTGGTGAACCGGTAACCGAGCCAGTCCTTGCGGGAGATCGGCACATTGAGAATCGCGGAGCGCAAATACAGGAAGGGCACGTCAAAAGACCGGCCGTTGAAAGTGACCACCTGGTCGTAATGCCGGGCTACATCCCAGAAAGCACCCAGCAGTTCCGCCTCGTCCATGCAGGCGACGTACTCGACAGCGGGTTCGCCGGCATCGGCGCCCTCCTCGTAATCCGCAGCCAGGAATTGCACCTGTCCCCGTCCGGTATCGGCGTTGAGCATGGCGATGCACACCACCCGGGCGGTGAGCGGGTAGAGATTGAGCTGCCGGGCCAGCTCCTCCTCCCGTTGCGCGCGGGCCGCGACGTCGGGCAGCCGCTCGGCCTCGCGCATGAGGTAGTCCCACTGGGTCTCGTCAAAGCACTCGCGTCCCAAGGCGGCGGTCTCGATGTCAAACACCAGCGTGGCCATGAGGCGGGCGCGGGAAACAAACCGGGAGGCAAATCTCGCCCGTGGGGGGATCAGCCTCCCGGTCGTGGTCAGGGATCAGGGACTACTTCTTTTTAGCAGCCTTCTTGGCAGGTTTCTTGGCTGCGGTTTTCTTCTTGGCTTCGGGCACGAGTATGTCACCTCCCTTCCCAACTGGGTTGAAATTGACGGTTGTTGTACATGGTCGCCAGGGCGTACTGGCGACAGTATGTCGAAGGAGTGACGGCCATGCAACCATTCAATGCATTTTTTCGAAAATTTCCCGGGCACGTGTCGGCGCGGCCCACGGTGCGAGGCACTCGAAGCCCCCCACGCGCGCCGGCTTCAAGACTTTCCCCTCAGCCCGGTGGCGCGTAGGCTCCGTGTCATGAAATCCACGGGTGCAAAACACCGCCCGGCACCAGCAAGGCGGAGCCGCCGTTGGGATGCCCGCTCGCGGGCGCGGTCTCGCGCCGTGGCCGGCGGTTTCGCTGCAGCGGTGGGGGTCTTTCTGCTCGTTGCGGTGTTCGTGCTGTCCCGCACGGAGCGGACCCGGCCCGTTACGCGTCCGGTCGCCACGCCACCGATCTCTCACCTCCAGCCGTCAACGGACGGCGCGCCTCCCTCCGCATCGGCGCCCCGGTCAGAGGGGACGGAAACAACGCCGCGCGGGCGCGGTGAGCTCTCGGCGAGGTTGCCGGACCCGTCCGCGCCCGCGGGGGAGGAAGCGGAACTGCCGCAGACGGACGATCCCTCGGAACTGTCCGCGGCGCTGATTGAACGTGGCAACGAGCAGTTGGCTCGGGGGGATTTGTCCGGCGCGCTGGCCAGTTACCGCCGCGCGGCCGAGTTGTATCCGGGGGACGAAGACGTGCACTACAACCTGGGCATCGTGCTCACCCGCCTGGGGCAAACCAACGAGGCCCGGGCGGCCTACGAGCAGGCGCTGCGACTGTTTCCCGACTACGCCGAGGCCCACAACAACCTGGGCAACCTGCTCCTGCGCGCGGGGCAAACCCAGGAGGCCATCGCGCACCTGGAGACGGCACTCCGCCTCCTGCCGGACTACGCCAGCGCCCACAACAATCTGGGCAACGCGCTGCGTCGGGCCGGACGGGACGCCGAGGCCACGGAACACTTCGCGCGGGCCGTGGAGTTGAATCCCGATTTCTGGGAGGCGCGATTCAACCTGGCCAACATGTATCAGGCGGCGGGACAGCTCTCCCAAGCCGCCGCCCAGTACCGGGAAGTGCTGCAGCGGGCGCCCGGGTTTCCCCCCGCGCAGAAGGCGCTGGCCGAGATCGAACAGAAGCTGCGGGAAACTTCGGAGTAGGCGCCCAATGGCCGCGGGAGCTCGCCGCGGCCGCCCGCCGCGGGCCCGGACCACCGGCTTGGTGGACCCCGGCCGTCATTCGCGCGCAAGCGGAGGACGGGGCCAGGTGACCGTCAGCTCCCGCACACCTGACGGAACTGGGATTTCCTGAAGTCGTCCGCCGGGCCAGTGCACCTGCACGTGCGAAGGAGGAGACGACGCGGCCAACACGGACACCAAACCCGGTTGCGAGCCGTACCCGCCGCCGGCCGTCACGGCGTGGACCGGGCCCCAGTGGTTCCCGCAACGCGCCCGCAGACGCGCGCCCACGCCGGCGGGGTTCCCGGGCGGGCCGATCAGCCGAACCCGCAGCCCCGGCCGGGCGATCCGGTTGCGAAAGAGCCCCGCCCGATCCCCGTTTTGAGCCACGCACAAATCCGGGCGCCCATCGCCGTCAAAGTCCGCCACTGCGCATCCCCGTTGTTCCCCGTAGAGCACGATCCCCGACTCGCTGCCGGACAAGGGCCGAAAGCCTCCTCGACCATCCCCCTGCAAAAGCAGCCCCCGGCCGGAATCCAAACGGCTGTCGCGGTTGGGCACGCCGAAGAAATTCTGCGCCAGAAACAGGTCCACCGCCCCGTCCCCGTCGAAGTCCGCCGCGGCCAATCCAAAGACCGGCGCCCACTGGGCCGCCGGGGGCAACGGGCGAGGCTCGAACCGCTCTCCCCGGTTGAGCCACAGCATCGAAGCCAGCGTATTGACGGTCAGACGTTCGACCCGGGGGAGAAAGTCCCCCAGAATTTCCGGCACCGTGGCCGAGGCGAAAGCGTGATGCGTCGGGTATCTGACCCGCAAGCCCGGCAGGTTGCGTTCCAGCAGACTCAGGGTCAGCCAGGGCAGAATCCGTCCCGACCCCGGCTCCTGCCAGGCCTCGATCAGGCCCCGGGTTCCGTCCTCGAAAAAATCGCCATGGTACAGGAACCACGGCCCCGGGCGGGTGATTTGAAAGCGGGAGTTCAGGCCCCAGTTGCCGGTGACCAGGTCGAGTCGTCCGTCGCCGTCGAAGTCTCCCACCGCGACGCTCTGCCACAGACCGGGCCGGTCCGAAAATCCCAACTCCGTGGTAACTTCGCGCAGCCGCCCCTCGGTCCAGCGAAACACCCGCACCGGGCCCCACTCGCAGGCCAGCGCCAAAACAGCCCGCCCCTCGCCGGGGAGATCGGCCATGACTGCGTCGTTAATCAACCCGACATGTGCCAGCACTTCGGCAGCGCCGGGGATTTCTTCCCACCCTTCCGGTCCCGCTCGAAACAGCCGGGAGGGCAGCGCCATCGGGTAAGCCCCCGACTGACAGCGTCCGCCCACGAACAATTCCGGGACCCCGTCCCCATCTAGGTCTCCCAGGCAGAGAGCGGCGGCGTTGAATCGTGCCGGCCTTTCCAAAGGACGAAGCGGTGGACCCGCGTGGAAAATTCCCGTGCCGCCCTCGAAACGCAGCGTCCAAAGCGGCGGGTTTGTCATGAGCTCCGATTCGTAACTGGCCACCGCCGCCAGCAAAGCGGGGAGACCATCCGTCCGGGGCCACACGGCCCAGGCCGCAAGATCGTCCGGCAGGGCGTCGGACCGGACGGGCGCCGACTGGAGATTTCCTTTCCCATCGTTGAGAAACAGGGCTGGACGACCATGCCGCGAGGCGCCGATCACCAGGTCTTCCGCCCCGTCGCCGTTGAGGTCCGCCCAGGCCACGACCGGGCCGGCCTGGCTGAGCTTGTGCGGCAGCAACGGCTGGCGTTCAAAGTCGTCGAAGGCCGGCTCCACGTGCCGATGAGCCAGGGTGGCGCTGCGGTCTTCAAACCAGGCGAGCGGGACGGCCGCGGGCACCGGCGGAGACGCCGGGCGGGCGCCGGCTTCATCTACTTCATAGAGCCGGCCCGCACGCACGTCGGCCAGAAGGCTGACGCGGCCGCTGCGCCAGCGCGCCTCCAACTCCATGACGGCGGACGGGGACCCGGCGGCAAACATTGTCACGGGCTGATCCCCGGAGAGGTACCGACCGCCGGCCGCCATCTCCACTCTTTGCTCTTGGACCGCACCGTGGCGCAGGATGAGGCGGGCGCCGATGCCGTGGGGGTTGGGGGGCAGCCCTTTGAGTTGCACCGCCACTCGGGGCGCGGCAGCGTTGTTGCGGTAGAGCCGGGCGGGGGCGTTCAGACAATTGAGGACCAGGTCCAGGTCGCCATCGTTGTCGAGGTCGGCCAGAGCCAGGCCGTGGGATACTTCCAACGCCGCAAATCCCCAGGCGCTGCCCACTTCCTCGAAGGTCAGGTCGCCCCGGTTGCGGTAGGCACGGTTGGGCGTGCGCAGGGGCGGGAAGGTGTCCAGCATGACCCGTCCATCGCGCCGTTGAGCGGGGCTGAATTGGCGCGTCCGGGCGATGGCGTCCAGGTCCTGGGTGTCGTAAGGATGGCCGTTGGTGATGAACAGGTCCTCGTAGCCATCGAGGTCCGCATCCAGCGGCGTCACGGTCCAGGACCAGTCCGAGGCGGCCACCCCCGCGTAGAACGCGACGTCGGCAAACGTGCCATCTCCCCGGTTCCAAAACAGGTAATTCCGACGGTTTTGGGGCCGGTCCGGTTCGCGTTCCCGGGTGTGCTCAATGGGCGGCGGATCCGGGGCGCTTTGGGTCATGCGCAGGCGATGCCAGGGACTAAGCATGTCCACCACCGTCAACTCGTCACGCCCGTCCCGGTCGAGGTCCGCAAAAGCGGCGGCCATGGAGAAATGCGGGGTACTGCGCAGCGCCACGCGCGGGAGGGCCTGAAAACCGCCACGGCCGTCGTTGATCCAAAACCGGTCGGGATCCTGAAAATCGTTGCAAACGTACAGGTCCGGATGGGTGTCCCCGTTGACGTCGTGGAACACGGCGGACAGCCCTAGGTCCCAGGGCGCGGCGGCCAGCGGCTGCCCGGTTTCGTCGCGAAAAACGCCGCCGGTCCAACTCACCGCATGGAAGCGCCCCTGCCCGTCATTGAGATAGAGCACGTCCGGCTCGCCATATTCCACCAGCTTGCCGCCGATGATCTTCAGCCGGTGCCGGTAGCGGCCGATGACCTGCTCGGTCCCGCCCACCATGCGGGTGGCGATCCGGGCGCCGCTGCGGATGGTGTTTTCCCCGTAGTTGGTGACGTACAGGTCCAGGTCGCCGTCGCCGTCCACGTCGGCGAGGGCCAGCGAGGTGCTGCCGGTGTTGGCGCGCAGTTCGGGCGCCGGAGCCTCGCGGAAACGGCCCGCGCCGTCGTTGAGGTACACCCGCACGCCCAACCCGGAGAAACTCACCAGCAAATCCGGATGGCCATCTCCGTCCACCTCGGCGAACACCGCCCCGCGCGCATACCGGGGCATCTCACCCAGGCCGGCGGCCGACGTCACGTCCTCGAACCGCCACTGTCCCAAGTTCCGATACAGCCGGCTGGGACTGTCCAGGCCACAGAGGAAAATATCGCACCAGCCGTCGCCGTCCGCGTCTGCCAGCGCCAGCCCGGCTCCGTTCAGCAGGTTGTGATTGGCCGCCTCGGACTCGGGGCGCAACAGGTTGGTGAACGTCACACCCGTCGCTTCCGGAAGCAGATGGGTAAAACCGGGCGGGCTCGGGGGGACCGTCGGCAACCGACGCCAGCGTCCTCCCGGCACTTCCTGCCACGTCGCGGCCGTCGGCCCCGCTCCCAACCCGTCGCTGGACAGCAGGAGCGCCAGACCCAGCCCCCGGAGCGCACCCCGGCATCTCCCGACGGCGTCCAACGTCCAAGACACTGTGCCCGGACCATGCTTCATTCGGCTATGAGCCGGAATGATATCCGCCCCACCGCCGACTGGCAACCCCGCTTCGCCCGCCTGCGGCAGCCGCACATGTCCCGGGTCATCGGTGAGGAACCGTAACGGGTGAAATCCCTCCGGTCTCGCCCGCCCGCAACCGGTCACCCCATCAGCGAAGCACCTGGGAACCTCCCGTCCAGCGGAACACCACCTCGCGGGCGTCTGACGGAACGGGCGCCTCTGTGATCCGGCCACCGGGCCACCGGATCCGGACGGCGGTCGGCGGTTCGGGGCCGGTCAGCAGGAGAATCGCGCTGTTCTGCGACCAGTAGCCCGAGCCGGCGAGCACGGGCAGCGCCGGTCCCGCCCGCTCGCCCCACCGCGCCCGGACCACCGCGCCCACGCCGTGCGGGTTGCCCGGCGGTCCGGCCAGTCGCACCCGCACCCCGGGCCGCGCGCGCACGTTGCGGAACAGTCGCGTGGCCGCGCCGTTTTGCGTCACCACCAAGTCTGCACGGCCATCGCCGTCGTAGTCCGCCACCGCTGCGCCGCGTTGCTCGCCGTACACCAGCACGCCGCTCTCCGGGCCGGACAGCGGCGTGAACCCACCCCGGCCATCCCCGCGCAGCCAGAGTCCCCGGCCGGCGTCGGAACGCGTGGTTTGCGGCTGGTAGGCAAAGAAGTTCTGGCTCAGGAACACATCCTGATGGCCGTCGCCGTCGAAGTCCGCCACCACCGCGGCGAACGCGGGGGCGAACTGCGCCTCCGCCGGCAGGGGCCGCGCCTCGAACCGGTTGCCCCGGTTCAGAAACACCATCGAGGCCAGGTGATTTACTGAAACCACGTCAACCTTGTCCAGCCAGTCGCCGAAGATGTCCCGCACGGTGGCCGCGCCGAAGGCAGCGTGCGTGGTGAACCGCGCGCCGATCATCGGAATCGCCCGGCGGAAGGTGGTCAGGTCACGCTCGGGAACCTCCCGCCCGGTGAGCGGGTCCACGTAGGTCTCGATCAGGTCCACCGTACCGTCTCTGTCGTAATCGCCGCTGTAGAGCCGGCGCGGGTGCGCGGGGCGGGCGCGGTACTTGGTGTTCAAGCCCCAGTTGGTGGCAAGGAGGTCCAGCCGGCCGTCGCCATCGAAATCCCCCGCGGCCACGCCGTTCCACCAGCCGGACCACGCGTCTAGCCCCCAGGCCGCGGTCATGTCGCGAAACCGCCCGCGGTCGTTGCGATACACCCGCAGCGGGCCCCACTCGCACGCCACGACCAGTTCCGGCAGCCCGTCGCCGTCCAGATCGCAAAGCAGGGCCGCCGTGACCCGCCCGGCGGCGTTCAACGCGGCGGTTTGCGTGCCGTCCTCCACCAGCCGCCCGTCTTGCAGGCGGAACAGTTTCGAGCGGCAGGCAGCCGGGTACCGGCCCGCGCGGACGCGCCCGCCCACGAAGACTTCCAATTGGCCATCGCCGTCCACGTCGCCCACGGCCAGCGGTCCCACGCTCTCGCCCCAGCCGGGGATGAGCCGTTCGCGCGTTTCGCGGAGCAGGTTGAAGCCGGTCACCCCGCCGTCGCCGCCGCCCTCCCATTCCATTTGGCCGGCCAGCAACCAGCGTTCGCCGTTGGCGTCAATCCAGCCAGCCAGCCCGGATTGATCCACGGGAAACGGCTCGTCCACCGGTCCGCCGGTGAGCTTGAAGAACTGCGATTCACCGTCCCAGTGATACACCGCGAGCTGCCCGCCGCGGCCCCCGCCGATGAACAATTCCTCCGCGCCGTCGCCGTCCACGTCGAACCACGCCACGCCGGGTCCCAACTGGCTCAGTCGCCAGGGCAGTAGCGGCTGGGCCTGAAAATCGTCGAACGGCGTTTCAGTGTGGGTGTGGCGCAGCCGGCGGCTGACGTCCTCGAAATACGGCTCGATCCGGGGCGGCGCCGGACGCGGCACGGGCGTCAGCGGGGCGGCGGCCTCGAACACCTCGTACTGGTGGTTGGGGCGCAAGGACTCGATGACGCTGCGCCGGCCGCTGCGCCAGTGCACCTCCAGGCGCAGGACGGCGGAGGTGGAGCCGGCGGCAAACACGCGCAAGCCCTCGTCGCTTGACAGGTAGCGTCCGCCCGCCAGTCGTTCCTGCGTCTGCTCCGGCGCCGGACCGCCGAGCAGCTTGATACGGGCTCCAACTCCGCCGGTGTTCGGTGCGACGCCCCGGAGCCGCACGCTCACGCGCGGCGCGGCGCTTTCGTTGCGGTACACGCCCACGACCCCGTTGAGGTTGTTCACCACCGCGTCGAGGTCGCCGTCGTTGTCCAGGTCCGCCAGCGCGAGGCCGTGGCTGACGTCGGACTGGTCGAAGCCCCACGCCGCGCCGCACTCGCGAAAGGTCAGGTCGCCCTGATTGCGGAAGGCCAGCTTGGGCTGGCTCATGCGGGGAAACATCAGCAGCTTTTGCGGGATCAACGCCGTCGGCCACGGCCCCTTGGCCTGAATGCGCGCTTCGGCGTCGAGGTCCTGGGTGTCAAACTGGTGCCCGCAGACCTTGAGCAAGTCCTCATAGCCATCGAGGTCCACATCCAAAAAAACCGCCGACCAGTTCCAGTCCGAGGTCTCCAGCCCGGCGTAGAACACAACGTCCACGTACGTCCCGTCGCCGCGGTTCAACTGGAGCGTGGCATGGTCGTACTGGGGCCGGTCCTGAAAAACGCCGATCCTGATTTCGTGCGGGTCCATGGCGGCCAGTTGCATCAGCCGCCGGGCGTGCTGCCGACCCAGCATGTCCGCCACGAAGATATCGTCCCAGCCGTCGCGGTTCACGTCGGCCGCGTCCACCGCCATCGAGAAGGTGGAGGTGTGCCGGAACATCAGCCGCGGGGCGGCCCGGAACCGGCCGCGTCCGTCGTTGAGCCAGATTTTGTCTGTCGAGTGGAAGTCGGCGCAGACGTACAGGTCCGGGTGGCCGTCGCCGTTGAGATCGCGAAACATGGCGGCCAGGCTCCAGTCAAACGGCGGCCGGCGCAGCGGGCGGCCGTCCTCGTCCAGAAACGTGCCATCGGTCCAGGACACTGGCGCGAAACGACCGTCTCCCAGGTTGCGATAGAGAAAATCCGGTTCGCCGTGTTCGAGCACGCGCCCCTGCGGGGTCAGCTCCAGCCGGTCCCGGTCTTCGGGGCGGATCATGCGGCGTCCGCCCACGTTGAGCATGGCGAAGCCGGTGGTGCGGATGGTGGTGGTCCGGTAGTTGGCCACGTAGAGGTCCAGGTCGCCGTCGCCGTCAATGTCCGCTAGCGCGCTGGTCGTGGCGCCCAAGTCCCGGTTGAGGCCGGAATCGGTGACCTCGGTGAACACGCCTCGACCGTCATTCAGAAACAACCGCGTGCCGGTTCCGATCCCGTTGACCAGCAGGTCGAGGTCGCCATCGCCATCAATGTCCACCAGCGTGGCGCCGGTGGAGTACTGCCCTTCGCAGGCGACGCCGGCGCGGGCGGTAATGTTGGTGAAGCGCCAGTTGCCCAGGTTTTTGAACAGGGCGTTGCCGTTCTCCAGACCGCACAGGTAGATGTCGCACCAGCCGTCGCCATCCACGTCGCCGAGCGCCACGCCGGAACCGTTGAGGCGGATTTGGTTCTCCGCCGCCTTCGCGTCACTCAGGACGTTGGTGAAGTGCAGTCCGGTTTCCGGCGGCGGCAGCAGCGTGAATCCCGCCCGACCGCTGGCGGGCACGGGCAGGGGGCGTGCATGAAAACCTTCCGGGGGCGCCTGGGCGGCCGCCACGTGCCAGAAAGCCGCAACCGCCAGGCAACCCACCGTGACGCACCAGCCACGCCGGGCCGGGCGCCAGCGGGGATCGGCATCGGCTGCGCGAGAGACAATGGAACTGCCGGTCTTCATGTTTGGCCTCGGTTGCCTCTTGGCTTCAGCGACTCCCCGGCTCACGGCTCGCGTCCGCCGCCGTTGCCCGGTGGTCACGCCGGACGTTGCGCAGGATCAACAGCGACGGCCCTTCCCGCTCCCACCGCTGCCGCAGCGCCTCCGGCGCGGCGAAGGGCGTCTTGTAAGCCGCGCCCAGGACGATGTCCGCGTCGCCGTCGCCGTCGAGGTCGCCCACGTCCATCGTCAGCCAGCGGCCCCGTTCGCAATCGGGAAACGTGCGGGCCGCGAACTGAAAGCCGCCGAGGTTTTCTAGGTACACGAAGCTTTCCTCGGGCGAGCGCGCGTAGTCGGGAAAAAACGAGATGGCCGCGATGTCCAGATCCCCGTCGCCGTCGAAGTCCGCCGCCCGGGCGTCAAAAGCGCCGTTGAGCGGGTAGAAAAACGCCTCGGTGAACCGACAATGCCTGTCGTTCAGGTAGAGGCGCACGCCGTGGTAACGCTTGGGCGGGCAGTCGAAGTCCCCCAGGTCTCCGTTGGTGATCAGCACATCCAAGTGTCCGTCACCGTTGAAGTCCACCAGTTGCAGACTCACGTTGCCCTGGGCGGGAGAGTGCACGAGCCAGGGAATCTCCGTGAACTGGCCGCCGCCTTCGTTCCGGAAGCAGAACACCCCCTCGCGGGCCTGGCCGGTCAACACGACAATGTCCAGTCGGCCGTCGCCGTCCGCATCGAGCAGGCGGCAGCGGGTAGCCCCGGGGCGCTCGAGCAACACGTGTTCCCTATACCGGCCAGCCCCGAGATTTTCGTACCAGGCCAGTTGACCGGAGACGCCGGTGCGGTTGCCGAACGCGCAGACCACCAGGTCCGGAAGCCCGTTGCCGGTGAGGTCACCGACCGCCACCTCGATGGGCCGCACCAGGTTTGTCAACACGTCTCCGGCCACCTGAAAGGCCAACCCCGGACGCGTCAACCGCGTCACCCGCCCCAGCGGCCGGTCGTCCGGCACGACCATCCCGATCTGCGTGCCGAGCCAGTCGCCGTCCGGCAACGGCAGCAAGTGAGTCAGGGTGCTGTCCAGCCGTGTGCTCGCCAGGCCGCGCCCGTTCTGATCCAGCACGTCCAGGCTGCGGGTGAGGGCGTTGCCCACGTAAATCTGCCGGCGCGCGGCGTCCACCTTGACCGTGGTCGCATAGCTGATGCCCTGGCGGTAACGCGGGTTCTCCACGGTGAACAGCGGCAACTCGCGTTGAATCGGCGCGCGCGGCCCCTGCGGCAGCGCCCGCGCCGGCGCGGCTTGGAAATAGTAATTCCAGATCAGCCGCCACTGCTCGAGCGCGGCCCGATCGGCGTCGGAGTTGGCCGGGTTGATCCCGCCAATTCCGGCGTTCAGGTGCATGAGCGGCAGGACGTGGCGACGCCAGGTTTCCGCATCGTGCAAATCCGGCTCGGGGTACAGATGACAGCTCGCGCACAGCACCCGCGAGAGTTCGCGGCCCCGCTCGAAGTCGCTCAGTGGCTTTGCCTCCGCCGCAAGGGCCGGTGTCTCCCGGACGCGGGTTTCGAATCCGGGCTTCTGGATTTCCGATTCGGCGGCGGGCGGATCGGTCGCCCGGGCGGCGAGTGCCATCGCCTGACATCCTGCCAAACACAGCCAGAACACCCGTTTCATCGCCGGGCCTCCGCGCTGCCGTCCGGGCGGACCACCAATTCGCGCGCGCCCGGCGGGACGGGGCTTTCGGCGACCCGTCCGCCCGGCCAGCGAACCTCGAGTCGGGTGGGCGGCCGGGGCGTGCCCAACACCTGCACCGGGCTGTCCTGCGACCAGTACCCGCCGCCGGCCCGAACTTCCCGCGCCGGTCCCGCCTGGTCGTCGAAGTGCAGCCGCATCACCGCCCCGATGCCGAACAGATTGCCCGGCGGACCTTCGAGCCGCACGCGCAGGCCGGGCCGCGCGGCGACGTTGCGAAACAGCCGCGTGTCGGCGCGGTTTTGCGTCACCACCAGGTCCACCCGGCCATCGCCGTCGAAGTCGGCCAGCGCCGCGCCGCGTTGCTCGCCGTACACGCGCACGCCGCTGTCCTGACCGCGCACCGGGGTCAGGTTGCCCCGGCCGTCGCCGCGCAACCACAGCCCCCGGCCTGCGTCGTAGCGCGAGGTGTCCAGGTCCACGCCGAAGAAATTCTGGCTCAGAAACACGTCCTCGTGGCCGTCGCCGTCGGCGTCGCCCACGCAGACGGCAAACGCCGGGGCAAACTGCGCCTTGGCCGGCAACACGCGCGCCTCGAACGCGTCGCCGCGGTTGAGGAACAGGGTGCTCTCCAGCCACACCGCTTCGACAAATCGCGCGGGTGAATCCGACCCGCCCAGGATGTCGTCCATGCTCGCCCTGGCCCAGGCCTCATGCGTGGGGAACCGCGCCGCCCAGCTCGGGACGCAGCGGGTCACCGCATCCAGCAGCCGGCTGGGGGCAAACCGTCTCCGCTCCGGCACCCAATGCGCCTCGAGAGGCACCACGCTGCCGTCCTCGGGGAAGTCGCCGTAATAAAGCCGCAATGGCGCGGGACGCCACCGTTCGTACCGGGTGTTTTGTCCCCAGTTTGCCACCAGCAGGTCCAGCCGGCCATCGTTGTCAAAGTCCCCCGTGGCCACGCCGGTCCACCAGCCGGTCAGC